>ERZ827440.153-NODE-153-length-109098-cov-6.273177_pt1 | contig 109098 bp, 110 predicted proteins | sample MGYA00519774_ERZ827440 | MGnify/ENA primary metagenome ERZ827440 (study PRJEB31778, sample SAMEA3449302) | human gut metagenome | biome: human gut; feature: human-associated habitat; material: faeces | place: United Kingdom | collected 2010/2012 ... | reverse complement strand
AATCAGACTTAATTCCGTTATTTTATTAAAACGGAATTTCAAATAAAAATCCACGTAATTTATCTTTATCCATAATAAATTATATGAATAATTGATAATTTATTGTATAATTATATATGAAAGGACTGATAAATATGAATACACCACTAGCACTTAAATTAAGGCCAAAAACAATTGATGACGTTATCGGTCAAAAACACTTAGTTGGAGAAAATGCTCCTATTAGAAACTTTATAAATAATAAAAGAATATTTTCTATGATTTTATATGGTAATCCTGGAATTGGTAAAACATCTATCGCATGCGCTATCGCAGGATCTATAAATGAAAAATATAGAGTACTTAACGCAACTGTTAATAATAAAAAAGATATAGAAGTTGTAATAGAAGAAGCAAAAATGTATGATGGCATTGTACTTATAATGGATGAAATACATAGACTTAATAAAGATAAACAAGATATACTACTTCCACATCTAGAATCTGGACTTATTACTTTAATTGGTCTTACTACATCTAATCCATATCACAAAATTAATCCGGCAATTAGAAGTAGATGTCAAATATTTGAACTTAAGCCTCTTACTTTAGATGAAGTTATAGAAGGACTTAATAGAGCTATTAAATGTGAAGATTTAAAAGGTATAAAAATAAAAAAGGATGTAATAGAATACATTGCAAAACTATCATCTGGAGATCTTAGAAGTGCTTATAATTTACTTGAAATATGTTATTATTCTACTAGTGATAAAAATATAACTATGGATGTTGTAACTAAAATAAATAATAAACCTGCATTATTTGCAGATAAAGATGAAACTGGTCATTATGATTTACTTAGTGCATTTCAAAAATCAATTAGAGGTTCAGATGTAAATGCAGCGTTACATTATCTTGCAAGACTTCTTGTAATTGAAGATTTAGATAGTATTTATAGAAGAATGACAGTTATTGCTTATGAAGATATTGGACTTGCTAATCCATCAATGGGTCCTAAAGTTGATGCTTGCATTAATGCTTGTGAAAGAGTTGGAATGCCAGAAGCAATGATTCCTTTATCTGTTACAATTACAGAAATGGCATTATCTCCTAAATCAAATAGTGCATATAGTGCACTACATGATGCAATTAAAGATATTGAAAGTGGTAATAACTACCCTATTCCAGAAACAATTAGAATAGATTCTACTATTTATAAATATCCTCATGATTATAAAGGTAGTTTTGTAGTTCAACAATATATGCCAGATAATTTAATAAATAAAATATATTATAAGCCTAAATTAACTAGTAAATATGAACAAAATTTAGCAATTATAGATCAAAGAATAAAAAAAATAAAGGAACAAAGTAAATAATTGTTCCTTTTATTATACATTTATAACTGAATCATTTAATATATCTTTCAGAATATAATCAGCAATTAATATACCTGCCGTATTTGGTACTACACTATAAGATGCTGGTGTTCTAATTCCTGTTTTAACAGGCATTTCTGTACTTGATAATACAGTTATGTCATCTTTTATATTTAATTTATTTATTTCATGTCTTATTACTTTAGCTAGTGGATCATAACTTGTTTTTTTAAGATCCATTATTTTTAATTTAGTTGGATCAAATTTATTACCAGTTCCCATACTTGATATAAATTTAATATTTCTATTTAAACACTCTCTAATAAGCATTATTTTTGTAGTTACAGTATCACATGAATCAACTAAATAATCTATTTTATTGTTAAACAATATCTTTTTAGTTTCTTCATTTAAAAATATATCATATTTAGTTACATTACATTTAGGATTTATATCGTTTATTCTCTTTTCAAATGCATCTACTTTCTTCATATTTAAACTTGAATCAAGTGCAATTATTTGCCTATTTTTATTTGTTATATCTATGGTATCAGCATCTACTATTATAATATTTTCTATGCCATTTCTAATAAGTGTTTCAACAGCGTATCCACCAACACCACCTACTCCTATAACAGCAACTGTCTTAGCATGTAATTTATTTAAATTTTCTTTACCAATTAATCTTTCTAATCTATCAAACATATTTTTACCTCACAAAAAAATGCCTAAAGAAGAGGCAGGGACTATAAACCTACACGTATGTGCAGGTGGGCATCCCATAATAGGCTTTAGGATCCTTAAATAAATTTAAGTATTCAACACCACCTACTAGTTCTGATTCCCTTATAAGTCATTTAGTCGGTTTTATTACACCTGTATCTCTTCTAGGCAACTTAATTATATCATATTCATAATAAAAAAATAAAGTCTTTTGACAAAACTTTACTTTTTTCTTAATCTTCCATTCTATAGAATAGTTTTTTACTTTTTTCTTCATCAATTTTTGTTTTCATTGGATATGTATCTTTAACAGATCTTAAAATATCATTGAATAAAGGAATACAATCAAAAATATTCATTCTACTACATTCATATGAATCCTCAAGCGGATTTTCTATCTTTTTTCTTTCTTCAGCATCTTGATTTTGACGTCTATAATCAACTAATTTAGCAAGACATTCAGCACCCATTTCATCATTCTCAATAAAGTCATATATATTAGTTAATAAAATCCAACATTTTTTTACGTTTACTAAATCATATTCATAATCTTCTGAAAGCATTTTCATATATTCTTCATTAACAGCTTCTCTCATTTTTTCATCTCCTCTTTGTGAAAATTATAATAACACAATACAAATATATTGTCAAAGAAAAGTAGCATATATTCGCTACTTAACCATTATATTTAATTCTTCTAATTGTTTTTCTGAAACACTATTAGGTGCTTCACTCATAAGACAACTTGCTGAAGATGTCTTAGGAAATGCTATTACATCCTTTATATTATCTGTTTCACATAAAAGCATTGTAAGTCTTTCAAGACCAATTGCAAGTCCACCATGAGGAGGAGTTCCATATTTAAATGCATTTACAAAGAAACCAAATTTTTCTTCAATATCTTCTTTAGTTAATTCAAGTGCTTCAAACATTTTTTCTTGTACATCTGCATTATGGATACGAATTGATCCACCACCTGCTTCATAACCATTACAAACAATATCATATGCTTTAGAATAACAATGTTCTTTATCTGTTAATAATTTATCTATATCTTCATCTTTAGGTGCAGTAAATGGATGATGACATGCAACAAATCTATTCTCTTCTTCACTCCATTCAAATGATGGGAAATCAGTTACCCAAAGGAATTTATAATCACCTTTCTTAATTAAATCTAAATCTCTAGCAAGTTTACATCTAAGTGCTCCAAGACTTGTCTTAGTAATTAACTTTTTACCAGCAATTATAAATATTAAATCATTTTCTTCTAAGCATAAACTCTTTATTAATTCTTCTTTTACTTCATCAGTTAATATTTTTGCAATACTACCTGTAAATTCACTATTATTATATTTTAAGAAAAATAAACCATTTGCTTTATATGTTTTAATAAAATCAGTTAATTTATCTATATCTTTTCTAGAGTATTTATCAGCTGCATTTTTTACAACAATTGCATTTATAATACCATTATCTTCAAGTTCTCTTTTAAATAATTCAAAATCACATTTACTAAATACACTAGTAACATCATTTATTTTCATATCAAATCTTAAATCAGGTTTATCAGATCCATAATAGTTAATCGCATCATCATATTTCATTCTCATAAGTGGAAGTTTTATATCATAACCTTTTACTTCTTTAAATATTGTTTGAAATAATTTTTCTGTATTATCCATAACATCTTCTTCACTTACAAAACTCATTTCCATATCAATTTGAGTAAATTCTGGTTGACGATCTGCTCTTAAATCTTCATCACGAAAGCATCTTGCAATTTGAAAATATTTTTCAATTCCACCAATCATAAGTAATTGTTTATATATTTGTGGACTTTGTGGAAGTGCATAAAAACTTCCTTTATTTACTCTACTTGGGACTAAATAGTCTCTAGCTCCTTCTGGTGTTGATTTAGAAAGTATTGGTGTTTCAACTTCTATAAAACCATTATCTGATAAGAATTTTCTAGCAGCCATAGTTATTTTATGTCTTGTAATAAGATTATTTTTAATATTATCACGTCTTAAATCTAAATATCTATATTTAAGTCTAGTATCTTCTAAAGTATCATCTTTATCAAGTTCAAATACAGGTGTAGCAGCTTCATTTAATATTTCAAGAGAACTAACATTTACCTCTATTTCGCCTGTAGCCATATTAGGATTTTTAGATTGTCTTTCCTCTATAATACCATTTACTTTCAAAACATATTCATTTCTTACTTTTGATGCTTCTTCATAACAATTATTATCAGGATTAATTACAAGTTGTACTTTACCACTTCTATCTCTTAAATCAATAAATATAAGACCTCCAAGATTACGAACTTTAGAAGCCCAACCATATAGTTCAACATTTTCTCCTACATTTTTAATATTAAAATCATTATTATTGTATTTCTTCATTATCTCACTTCTTTCAATTAATACTCATTAATTATAGCATATTTAAAATAAAAAAAGAATAATATAATTAATTATTCTTTATATTATTATTTAATGAATAAGATTTACTTCTAGATTTTTTTACTAAATCTCTTTTAGCCATTTCTTTTAATGCACTTCTTTTTCTTTTTAACAATTCCTTTTTCATAAATCTTTTTGAATGTTCTGAATCAATAGATTCTTCATTTTTTAATTCATTACCATTTTTATCTATATAAAATATTTTATCTAAAATTCTAACATGTGACTTACCATCTTTAAAATCTGATACACAATCAAATATATTTGGAATTACCATTTTACCTTTTTCATCAATAAAACCATATTTATCATTTAATTTAACTGTTGCTAAACCTTCACTAAAATCATAGGCTTTTTCATAAATAAATGGAGAAATTAATTTACCTTTTAAATTAATATAACTATACTTGTCACCATTTATAACTTTGTAAAGTCCATTTACAAAAGTACCACTACCTTCATATTTGCATTTTATTACTTGTTCTCCTGTTTTATCAATAAATCCTTTAAATTTATTTTTTCTTGGGTGTCCATCTTTAAAAACATGGGCAACTCCTTCATTAAAATCAACAGCATTATAATAAATACATGGAACTACTAAATCACCACTAGTATTAATGTATCCATATTTACCATCTTTTCTAACAACTGCCATACCTTCTTTAAATGGATGTGCTCTTTCAAAAGAAAATGGTATTACTACATTTTTATCTTTATCAACATATCCATATAATTCATATCTTGCATATACTTTCTTTGCAAGTGCTAATCCATTTTCATATTCAGATAAAATTACGACAGGTGCATTTTTTTCAGTTATTGTCATATTATCCCCTCTTTCAGGATTACTATTATATCATATTAATCTAATATGTCAAAAAAAGTGCAAAACATTATTTTACACTTTTATTATTTGTATATACCATTTTCTTAGGTTTGTAAGTTACATCAGATCCTTTACTCATATTAAGTTCATTTTTTATATCTATTAAATTTCTTTTTTCTTCTTCAATATTTTTTGAAACACTCTTTGTTTCTTCTTCAAATTGTGCTTTAACCATTTCTTCTAATCTAGACATTAAATCTTCATCAATATCAGCACTAGTTCTTTCTTTTTTTGTAATAAAACCGCTTTCTTCCATAAAATCAGTATCTAATTTATTTACAAGAATATCATAATATTCATTATGAGTATAATTTCCTCTTAAATATTCAATATTATATTTATTATATATTAAATTTAATATAGGAATTATTGCTGTTGATTCATATACTGATTGATTTAAAGAATGTTCCCCTAAATCATTTTCTTTATTATTAGTTATTTCATTTAAATCATAATGAAAAATATCTTTAACTTTCTTTTGATCTACTTCATATCCCATATCATTAAATTTTTTTGTAATTTTTCTTATGGTATCCTTATGTTTATATATTGTCATACCAACATTAAATACTGAACTTACCGCTAAAACTGTTCCACTTACTATATATCCAATCATATTTTCTCCTCATTATATTCGCTTATTTTTTTCTTTACAAATATTTTTTATACCGCAAGTATCACATTCTGGCTTTATTGCTTTACAATAATATCTACCAAACAAAACTAATTGTTTATGTCTTTTATTCCAATTTTCCCTTTTAAACTTTCTTCTAAGTTTCATTTCAATTTCATATACATTATCATCTTTTTTAGCAAGACCAAGTCTTTTACTTACTCTTTCTACATGTGTATCAACCGCTATATTAGGTTCAATGTCAAGTTCAGAAAAAAGAACATTAATTGTCTTTCTTCCAACACCGGGCATTACTTCTAATTCTTTTCTTTTTCTTGGCATAACACCATTATAGTCATCTACTATTATTCGTGCGATTTCTTTTACATATACTGCTTTTTTATTATATGAACCAAGTTCTCTAACAGTATTTTTTAAATCTTTAAGATCAGCATTTTTTAATTTTTCTAATGAATCATATTTTTTAAATAATACTCTTGTTACTTTATTTACTCTTTTATCTGTAGTTTGTGCACTAAGCATTATAGATATCAAAAGTTCATAATCCTTAGAAAATTCAAGTTCACATTTTGGATTAGGTATTAAATTATCTAAATAATTTTCTATTAATTCTACTCTCATTATATATTAGTATCTAAATAATCAATTAAGTTATCTAGTTCTATCTTCTTTTCTTCTTTTGTTAAATTATCTTTTAAAGTTAATGTATCAGTTAATTCTTCTTCTTCACCAACTATAATAGTATATTTACTTTTATATCTATCAGATTCTTTAAATTTAGCTTTCATATTCTTACCTGATAAATCTAAATCAACTTTATAACCACACATTCTAAGTTTTTGAGCGAGTTCAAGTGCATAGAAGTTTTCTTTCTCAGTTATAGTTAGTATATAAGCATCTATTGAATCATCTATATTTAATTCTATTTCATTTTCAGTAATTTCTGCAATTATTCTATCAAATCCAAAAGCAAATCCTACCGCTGGAACGTCTGGTCCATCTAATGATTTTAGTAAATTATTATATCTTCCACCACCACCAATAGAACCAAAATTATTATTTTTTGTAACAAATTCAAATACAACATTTGTATAATAATCAAGGCCTCTAACAAGTGATGAATCTACTTCATATTCTACTTCTAAATAATCTAAATATTCTTTAATCTTATCAAAGTTCTCTTTTTCTTCATCATTTAAATAATCTAAAATTGATGGAGCACTTTTTAATAATTCGTTATCAGAATCAACTTTACAATCTAATATTCTAAGAGGATTTTTATATAATCTTTCTTTACAATCATCACAAAACTCATCTATATGTTTTTCAAAATGATTAATTAATGCTTCTCTATATTTATTTCTTGTTTCAGCACCACCTATAGAGTTTATTTTAACAATAACATCAAGGCCTAATTCTTTTAAGAAATTAATACCTAATGAAATAACTTCAGCATCCATTATTGGATCATTTGATCCATAACTTTCTATACCCATTTGTCTTAATTCTCTATATCTACCTTTTTGTGGTCTTTCATATCTAAACATAGATCCCATATACCATAATTTTAAAGGCAAAGTATTATATAGTTTATTTTCTATAATTGATCTTGCAACCCCTGCGGTTCCTTCTGGTCTTAAAGTATTATTTCTTCCACCTCTATCAACAAAATCATAAGTTTCTTTTGTAACTATATCTGTTGTTTCTCCAACACCTCTATGAAATAATTCACTTCTTTCAATTAATGGAGTTTCTATATAAGAATAATTATAATTTTCACAAACTACTTGAAATAATTTTTTTACATAATCTTGTTTTTTAGCAAGACTTCCATATACATCGTATGTTCCTTTTAATTTTTGTATCATTTTTTATTCACCTACCACAATAAATTATACCATATATTATAAATAATCAGAAGCATTTTTTGATTTATATGTTAATGTTGTAACTCTTATATTATATAAATCATTCATTGCTGTAAGAACATAATCAAGCCATTTATTCATACCTTCTCTAACCATTTTTTGATTTTCAGGTAATATATTTTTTCTTTTTATTATTTCATTAATTATATTATTTTTATTTTGAATAAATAAATCTAATTTTTGCTTGGATGAAACTGAAATTCTATTACTATCAAGTTCATCAAAACTAATAGTATCTTTATATATTTCCTCATCATCATTTTCTTCTTTTTCAGTTATTATCTCATCAGATGTTTCTGATTCGCTATCTTGATAATAATCATAAAAATCATCAATATTAAATTCGTCAGATGAAAAAGTTTCTATAAGTTTAAATGTATTTTCTTCATTTAATAGTTCTGGATTTGTCATATCAATAACATACCCAAGGTTTTTCCAATCAGTTTCATTTGGATAAACACTCACTTGATTTTCTAAATGATCACTAAATTCAAAAACATCTGAATAACTAATAACATTATCTGCTAAAATAAGTCCTTTTATAAAATCAATTCGATCTTTAAAAGTAATTTTTTTATTAAAGCAATATGATCTTAGTACAAATTTTCTTACAAGTTCTATATTTGGAATTGTATTAAATAATACCTTCTCTATTTTTTCTGCTTCTTTTACTTTTCTTTTAAATAAATTAGTATCTTCAAGTTTATATATATTGTTTTTATAAAACTCAAGCCCATAACTAAATTTTTCCATATATAACACCTCTTTAATTACCATATATAATACAGCAAATACTCATTTTTATCAAGAAAAAAATAAGATTGTCTCTTATTTTTTATGTATTATATTTTTTCTTTTATATCATCAATCTTTTTATAGATATCTCCTTTATAGTAATTAAATATTGTTTTTATAATTATAGTAAGTGGAAGAGCAATAAGGATTCCGACAAATCCACCTAAAACGCCACCTGCAAATACCGCAAATATTGTTAAAAGTGGTGAAATATTATTAGTCTTACCATATACTTTTGGACTTACTATATATCCGTCAATATTAGGGAATATAATCGCAACAATAAGTGTTAATATAAGAAGTTTAGGACTAACTACAGCCGCAATCATAAGCGCAATTAAATTTACTACAAGGCCACCAAAATATGGTATTAAACTTGATATCGAAGATAATATTCCAAGAAGTAAGAAGTTTGGATGACCTATAAGGAAAAATACTAAAGTATATTCAAAAAACTGTATTACAAGTGTTAAACATAAACCTTTAAAATATTGTGTAGTTTCATGATCTATATTTTGTATTAATTTAAATGTTTTTTTGTTTTTCTTTCTAAAATATACTTTTACATCATTTCTTATTTTATCCATATCAGAAAGGAAATAAATAAAACATACAAAAACAATAATGAAATTACTTACAAAATTAATTGATGCATTAAGCATATTAACCGCACCATCTGATATATATTTTCCTATATTAGCTGATATTTTATTAAATGCATCATATAATGTTGTTCTAATTGGACTTATATCTATATCAAACTTAGTTCCAACATCTGTTACAAATGTTATTATACTTGAAAATAATGATACTAATTGTTCACTAAATATAGGTATTAATGAATATATAATAAATCCTAAAAAAGCAACTGTAAGTAAAACAATAAAAGATACTGCAAGTCCTTTAGGCCATTTTTTATTTTGTAACCATCTCAAAAATGGATAAAATGCATACGCAATTACAAATGCAATTATAAATGGTTTTAATATAGCAAGTATTTTAACAAAAACACCACCCCATAAACCTCTAAGTAAAAAAAGTATATATATAATTGTTAATGCTAATAATGCATTAAGTAACTTATAATTTATTCTTTTCATTTTTTCACCTTCTCTTTAGATTCTATTATTATTGTAATAGGTCCATCATTAATAAGGGATACTTTCATATCTGAACCAAACTTACCAAATTTAACATTAGCATAAACACTACTAATTTTCTCTTTAAATATGCAAAATAATTTTTCTGCTTCTTCTTTATTTAATGCATCATTAAATGAAGGTCTATTCCCATCATATGGATTTGCATATAAAGTAAACTGTGGAATCAATAAAATATCTCCATTAATATCTTTTACACTTAAATTCATTTTATTATCTTTTTCAAAAATTCTTAAATTTAATATTTTATTTACTAAATAATCTATATCTTCTATACCATCATTATATGTCATTCCAAGCAATATCATTAAACCTTTATTAATTTTTTCTTCGTATTTATCATCAATAACAACACTAGAATTTAATACCCTTTGTACTACTACTTTCATAATCTACCTCTTATAATAATTCTAACATTTTATTAAAATAAAAACAATAAAAGAATCTATAGTTTCCTATAAATTCTTTTATTTTAATTCATTACTCTTTCTACACTTATAATGCTAGAATTTTGTTTTAAAAGTTTCATATATTTATTTAAAGTATCAACATTATCTACTTCAACTATTAAGTTAAAAATATTTTCATTTTCTTTTTGTTTCGTATCAACTTTTGTAATATTTATATTTAAATTATTTGTCTTAGTTATTATATCAAGCAATACATTTTCTAGTTTTTCTGATACTATAGATATATTAGTCTTATACTTTTGCACTTGTTCTTTATTCCAACTAACATCTATAATTCTATCATCCATATGTCTTAAATTGTAACAATTCTTGGTATGAACAATAACTCCATTACCTCTTGATATATAACCAACTATTTTATCACCTTTAACTGGTTTACAACAGTTAGCAAGCGATACTTTTATATTATCAATACCACTAACTAAAATATCATTTTTAAGTTCTATATCTTTAACTTCTCTTTTTGATAATTTAGATAATATAAATTCTTCTTTATTTATTTCTTCTTTTATTGATATATTTATTACTGTATTAGGTGAAAGCTTTGCAGTACCAATAGAATAATATAAATCATCTTCTGATTCTATTTTTAGGTCTTTTAAAATATCTGGAATAGTTTCATTAAATTCATTTATTGATATTTTCTTTCTTCTAATTTCCTTTAATAATAAATCTTTACCTTTTTCTATTGCTTCTTTTTTATCTATTTTAGAGAAGAATGCACGAATCTTATTCTTTGTTTGACTAGATTTTACAATAGAAAGCCATTCTTGTGATGGTTTAGAGTTTTTATTTGTTTTAATATTTACTATATCACCTGTATGAAGTTCATAATCAAGTGGAACAATATTATCATTAACAATTGCTCCTACCATAGTCTCACCTATTTTAGTATGAACTCTATATGCAAAATCTATTGGAGTTGCACCTTTAGGAAGTTCAAATACATCTCCTTTTGGAGTATATACATATATATTTTCACCAAGTACTTCATTTTGTACAGATTTAACAAAATCTTCATCTGAAACATCATATAAATTAAGTTCCATTATATTTCTAAATACCTGAAGTTTTTGCTCCATAGAGTTTTGTATTTTTTTACCTTGTTCTTTATAAGACCAATGTGATGCGATACCTCTTTCTGCAACCTTATCCATTTCAAACGTTCTAATTTGTATTTCATATGGTTTACCATCAAAACCAAATACCGTTGTATGAAGTGATTGATACATATTTGTTTTTGGATTCGCAATATAATCTTTAAATCTCTTAGGTAAAGGTTTATATTTTGCATGAATTAAACCTAAAACTTGATAACATTCAGCTTTAGTATTTACTATAACTCTAAGTGCATAAATATCATATATATCTGATAATTTTTTACCTTTTTGAAGTTTATTATATATTGAATATATGCTTTTTGCTCTACCTTTTATTTCAAATTCAATATTATTCTCTATTAAAATATCAGAAACTCTTTTTTTCATTTCTTCAACAGATTTATCTCTTTCTTCTTTTGTACTATTTAGTTCTTCTTCTATTTGATCAAAGGCTTCTGGTTTGTAATATTTTAAAGATAATTCTTCAAGTTCTGCCTTTATATATGAAAGACCTAATCTATGCGCAATTGGCGCAAGTATTTCAAGAGTTTCTTTTGCTTTTAATCTTTGTTTTTCTTTAGGTATTGCCCAAAGTGTTCTCATATTATGACATCTTTCAGCAAGTTTAATAATAATTATTCTAACATCTTCTGTAAGACCCACAAGTATTTTTTTATAGTAATTAACCATACTCTCATTTTCAGCAGATAATGAAAGTTTATTAATTGTAGTAATACCTTCAACTAACGTACTTATTTCTTTTGAAAAGTTTTTTTGTACTTCTTCTATTGTACTATTTCCTTTATGAATTACATCATGTAAAAGCGCAGTTGCAAGTGTATCACTATCTGCATATAAACTTGTAAGAATATAGGCAACATTAAGAGGATGAAGAATATAATCATCCCCTGAAAGTCTTTTTTCGCCTTTATGAACATTGTACGCAAATTCATATGCTTTTTTGATTGTATCAATTTCGTCAGCATTTGTTATATAGGATGCTGCTTCAATTAACTCATCAAGTGTACTTATTTCTTTTTTCATTTAATCATTCCCTTGTTTTAAGAATTTATTCCTTTAACTAATAGTTCCTCTGGTTGTTTTTTCTCTTTTTTACTATTCTTTTTATCATTTTTTTTGTTATCTTTTTTTGAATTTTTCTTTTCTTTCTTTGGTCTAAGTTCTATTCTTCTCCAAATTTGTGCTGATAAGAATACTGATGAATAAGCTCCTGCGATTAAACCAAATAATATAGCAATGTTAAATTCAAATATTTCTCTTGCTCCAAATAGTAATAATGTTATTATTGGAAGCATTGTTGTAATAGTTGTATTAATTGATCTAAATAATGTTTGTTTAATACTTGTATCAACTAGTTTGTCATAATCTTCTTTTGATTTTTTATTTTCTAGTTTCATTATCTTCATATTTTCTCTTATTCTATCAAATATTACTATTGTATTATTTATTGAGTAACCAACGATTGTTAGAATAGCTGCAATATACATAGTATTTATTTCAATATTAAATATTGAGAATAAACAGAACATCATTATTATGTCATTTGCAAGTGCAATAAGAGCACTAACTGCATAACTAAATTTATATCTTAATGAAATATAAAGTGCTATACCAACAAATGCAAATAATAATGCTATAATTGCGTTTTTAATTAAATCTCTTTTTACAACATTTGATACAACTGCAATTTCTATTTTTGCATCATATTTATCTTCTAATTTATTTTGTGTTGTTTTAATTTCATTTTCAGTTAATACATCTTCTACTTTAACGTATACTGTACTATCATTTTGAGTAGTTACATCTGATACTTTGTATCCTAAATCTTGAACACTCTTTTCAACTTCATTTGGATTTATTTTACTATTAGATACTACTGATATGTCAGATCCACCTTTAAAATCAACACCAAGGTTTACACCTGTAATTATTGTTACTATTACTGCTAACACAAATACAATTATTGGTGCGATAAAATGTGTTTTAAAGTTAGTTACAAAATTAAATTTACTCTTTTTTACTTCTTTATTTGGATCATAATTAACAAATGCTTTTGTTTTATTATCAAAGAACTTTGTATTAACAAATAATTTTGTAATAAATCTATTAATAATTACAATTATAAGCATTGTCATTATTAAGTTAATTATAAGCATTGTAGCAAATCCTTTTACAGAACTTTCACCAAATGCAAATAATATAAGTGCGATTATTAATGTTGTTACATTCGAATCAAATATTGATGAGAATGATTCTTTATTACCATTAATAAATGCTGTTTTAAGACTTTTACCTTTTCTTAATTCTTCTTTTATTCTTTCATTTGTAATAACACACGCATCAACTGCCATACCAATACCAAGAACTAATGCTCCTATACCAGTAAGAGTAAGTACACCATCTATTAAATAGAATACTAAGAATACAAGTGATGTATAAATAAGTATTGAAAGTGATGATATAAGTCCTGAAAATCTATAGAAACATATCATAAATACTATAATAGCAGCAACTCCAATTATAGATGCTATTTCTGTTTTATAAAGTGAATTTGTACCAAATTCTGCAGTTACTGTTTTAGAAGATATTTCTTCATATTTAACATTTGATGATCCTGAATTAATTAAATCAACAAGTGTTTTTGCTTGATCATAAGTAAAGTTACCTTGTATTATAACATTACTACTAAATCCTTCTTTAACTGTGGCAGCTGATAAACATTTTACTGTGTTTTCATCTTCAAAGTCACCACATTTGTCTTTTGATGTTTTATAGCTATCACCTGATGATTTATCATAGTCAAGCCATATAACTATTAATTGATCACTTGTTTGACTTATTTTATTTGTTGTTTCATAAAATAAATCTTTATCTTTTACATTTAAAAGTATTGCTGGATTACCATCAGAATCTGCTGAAACTTTTGCTCCAGATATAACTGATTTATCCATTAATTTATTATCACTACTATCTCTGAATGTTAATTCACCAGTAACAGTAATATAATCTCTTGCTTCATCTGGATTTTTAACTCCTGCAAGTTTTACTCTTATTTTATCATTTCCTTCAATTGATATTTCTGGTTCTGATACACCTAATTTATCAATTCTTCTAACCATTGTTTTATAAGCACTTTCTAAGTCTTCTTTAGTTAGTTTTTTTGTTTTATCATCTGCTGATGTTACTTTATAAAGTATTTCAAATCCACCTGCTAAATCAAGACCTTTTGTAATGCTATTAAAGATAAATGGTATTGAAACTGTTGCAAAACATGCTACTGTTAACACTGAAACAAGTACAGTTGCAAGTTTAAATCCACTTTTTTCATATACTACTTTTGAGTCATATTTATCTTTATTAAATGCAAGTATTATATAGAAAATTATAGGAAGTAATATCATTCCTACTATGAATCCATTACTTTTATTAAACTTTTTACCAAGTTTTATATTAAAGTATACAGAAAACCATATATTAATAGGACTAATTAAAAATCCAAATATATAATACCACTTCAAATCTGCTTTTTCTAATAACTTAACAAAGTTAAAAAATGGTATATAAGCATATCCTTTCTTAATATTTATTTTTGCAAATATTTTTGACAAGACAAAACATAGCGCTAAATAGCAAATTAAACTTATTAAAATTACTACCATTACATTCATTCTTTCACCTTCCTAAATACATCATCATTAGTACTAAGTATATCATTTACTATATCACAAAGTGCTAATCCTTCTTTTGTTGACCATATGTTTTTTACTAGATATTCAAATATTTCTTTATCACTTATTTTTATTCCTTTTTTATTTAATATTCTTTTTTTTGTGTTTAATGCAGGAATTACTTTCATATATAATTCTCTTGCACTTTTAAATTCAATATCCATATTTAGTCACCATTTTTGCCCTCGCAATATAATTATACAAAAAAATTACCCATTTTTAAAGAGGTAAAAGCATATATTTATTATATAAATGCTATTTTTGGAGGCAAAATTAATGAAAATGAGTAAATTTATTAAAAGTACTTTAATTTTACTAGTTGGTGGATTTTTAACTAAAGTACTTGGAATGCTTATAAAAATAATAACTACTAGAATAATTGGAACAGAAACTCTTGGACTTTATATGCTTATAATGCCTACATTTAATTTGTTTATAACACTTGCTCAAGGTGGACTTCCTATATCTGTTAGTAAAATAGTATCAGAAAATAAAAAAGATAATAAAAAAATTGTATTTTCATCTATTTTTATATCAATATGTACTACATTCTTTCTAATGATACTTCTTATTTTTATATCTCCATTAATTGCCAAATTTCTTCATAATGATAGTCTCTCATTTCCAATAATGTGTATTGGTCTTACTCTTCCATTTATAAGTTTATCTGGAATAATAAGAGGTTATTTTTTTGGAAAAGAAAATATGTTTCCACATGTTCTTTCAAATAATTTTGAACAAGTTGTTAGAATTATTTTAAACATAATATTTTTGCCCCTACTATCTAATTATGAGCCAAGAGTAAGTGTTACATTTCTTATTTTATCAAATGTAATTAGTGAAACAACATCTATAATAATTTTATATTTCTTCTTACCTAGAAAAATAAAAATTACTAAAGAAATGTTAAAACCTGAAAAAATTATTATTAAGGATGTTTTAAATATTTCTATTCCAACAACAGGTTCTAGAATAATTGGTACTATTGGTTATTTTTTAGAGCCAATTGTTTTAACTAGTTTTCTTTTAATGAATGGTTATACAACTAATTATATTACATATGAATATGGCGTTTTAACTGGATATGTTATGCCTCTACTACTTCTTCCATCTTTCTTTACAATGGCAATAAGTCAAGCTACATTGCCTGTTATTTCAAATGGATACGCAAATAATAAAATACCTTATGTTAAGAAAAAAATTAAGCAATCATTATTACTATCATTTGCTATTGGATTATTCTTTACTATAATTTTAATGATATTCCCTGAAATTTTTATGAAACTTATATATAATACCAATGAAGGCGTTTCATACATAAGAAAACTCGCACCATTTTTCTTACTATTATATATTCAAACACCTTTAGTATCTGTAATGCAAGCACTTGATAAAGCAAAAGATGCAATGCATAGTACTCTTGTTGGAAGTATTATAAAAATTGCATTAATTATTATTTTATCATTCTTCAAAATTGGATTATATCCTTTAGTAATTGCTACAGTTGTAAATATAATCTATGTTACTGTATTTAATTATATTAAGGTAAAGAAAATATTTAAAAATACATAAATTATTTATATATTTTTGTTCTATTAAATTATTTGATATATATTTTCTCATATAGACAAAAGCATCCATTATCCTTATACTTGTTTCTGTTGCTACTTTTGATTTTAATATTGTTGAAAGCATAGCAATTCCTTGTTCTGTAAATACATTATGGCCTTTTCTTGAACCACCTTTTGAAGTCGAAATTTTCGACTTCAAAGAAATAAAATCACTTTCAGTTATTCTGAAACAAAATCTTTCTGGAAATTTATTTGGATTATTTTTTACAGCCTCATTTATTCTTTTTGTCTCCACATTATAAAGCTTTGCTAAATCACTATCTAACATTACCTGTTTTCCTCTTATTTCATATATCATATCTTCTATACTTAAGGTTTCTACTTCTATAATTTCATTCATACTAAATTAACCTCCTAACAAAAAAAGAGTACACCCTTAAAAAAGTGTACTCGAATAGATATATTTTCTTGCCTAAAAATATAAATTATCGACTAAATTTTAACTATTGACACTTGGCAAGTAAATCAATATAAAAGTATTATATCATAACAATAAAAATATACAATAAGATTTTATAAAAGCTTTATTATTTCGTTTATTCTTTCTTTATCAAAAGAAATATCATTCGTTTTAACAATTTTTGCTGGAACACCTACCGCAGTTACATTCTTTGGTATGTCATTTAAAACTATCGCTCCTGCACCTATTTTGGAATTTTCACCAATAACAATATTTCCAAGTACTTTAGCAGATGCTCCTATCATTACATTATTTTCTATAGTTGGATGTCTTTTACCTTTTTCTTTACCTGTTCCTCCTAAAGTAACACCATGATAAATTGTTACATTATCACCAATAATTGCAGTTTCTCCTATAACAACGCCAAAACCATGATCAATAAATAACCTTTTACCTATTTTAGCACCTGGATGAATTTCAATACCTGTTTTTCTTTTTGCTTTTTCTGATATTAATCTTGCTAAAAAATAATGTTTTTTTAAATATAAATAATGAGATATTTTGTAATAAATTTGTACTTTTAAACTAGGATATAATAATGCTTCAAAAATACTATTAACCGCAGGATCTTTTTCTTTTATAAGTTTAATTTGTTCTTTAATTAGTTTAATCATTTTAACACCTTCTATTAATAAATTATTCAAATATATTTTTATTTGCAATAAAAAAAGACCATAAGTCTTATAATAATTTTTTCTTTTTAAATATAAGTGCAATTATAATTGAAACAATAATACAAAAACCAATTATAATTAAAAAACCGTATTTTAAATCAGAAATAATCCCAAGATGAACATTCATGCCAAGAAAAGACGCTACCATAGTTGGAACTGAGAAAATAATTGTTATACTTGTTAATATTTTCATAGCAATATTTAAATTATTAGATATTAAAGTTGCATATGTATCTGATACACTACTTAATATTTCTCTATAAATATTAGCCATTTCACTTGCTTGCTCATTTTCTATTGAAGCATCTTCTAAAAGGTCTAAATCTTCTTCATACATAGGAATAACATTTCCTCTATTAATCTTTTCAATAACTCTTTTATTTTCTTTTAAAGATGTAATAAAATATACTAAACTCTTTTCAATATTAAGTACATTAATAAGTTCCTCATTTTCTGATAAACTATGTAATTCTTTTTCAGTTTTATCAATTTCTTTATCTATCATTCTTAAGTATTTTAAATATAATTTAGCATTTTCATATAATATTTGAATTGTAAGTCTTGATTTAAGTGATGTATTTATATCTTTTATTTTTCCTCTTTTAAAAAGTTTTAAAACTTCTAGTTTTTGTGATGATATTGTAAGTATATGTTTATTACTACCAGTAATTATTCCAAGAGGAAGAGTTGAATATTTAACATTATCATCACCAATATATGGTGAATCTATTACAATCAAAGTAGAATCATCTTCTTTTTCAAATCTTGGAGTTTCTTCTTCATCTAGCATTTTTAAAATAAGATCTTTATCAATACCTGTTTTTAATGAGACAACTTCTATTTCTTCTTTTGTTGGTGAAACTAAATCTATCCAGCAGTTATCAATAACTTCATCTACTCTTTCAATCATATTACTTTCATTTGTTTTATATATTTTTATCATAAATACACCTCTTAAATCTTTTTCTATATCTATGATATTTATTTTTTCTAAAAAGTCAATACAAATATAAAAAAGGAGAATAATTCTCCTTTTAGTTTTCTGCTTCCTCTAGCATATTAGTTATAAATATTCCGTATCCTTTAGTACAATCATTTACAATAACATGTGTTACTGCACCTATTATTTTATTATCTTGAATTATAGGTGATCCACTCATTCCTTGCACAATACCACCAGTTTTATTAAGTAAATTTTCATCTGTTATTTTAAACACAATATTTTTAGTCTTATCATTTAAATTAATCTTTTCTATTTCAATATTATATTCTGTTATTTCTTCTCCATTTAATACTGTACGTATTTTTGCATTTCCTAGTTTTACATCACCTTTTTTAGCAACATCATATAACTTACTATTATCTATATCACTTGTATAATTACCAAATATTCCACTTTTAGTATTTTCTTTAACTATCCCATATTTTAACTTATCATCATAAGTAGCTTCCTTTTCACCTGGATTACCATTTTCACTTTTAGTAATTCCGGTAATATATGAATAGTATATTGAACCATCGTTTATATTTAAAGTACTTTCTGTATTTTTATCAGCAATTTCATGGCCTAATGCTCCAAATATTTTAGTGTTTGGATCTATAAATGTAAGTGTCCCAACACCATTTATTGTATCTTTAACATATAAACCTGTTTTATATTCACCATTTGATTCTACTAGTTTTAAAGAACCTGTATAACTCTTACCATTTCTATTATATTCTATATCTATTTTTGTCTTATCATCGTCTTTATTAATTTCACTTGTAAAATCATTTATACTTTCTATTTTATTATTATTTACTTTGGTTATATAATCTCCTGCTTTTATATTAGAATCTTTGCTCACATATTCACCATTTATTTCATATGTACCAATAACTAATATTCCTTTAGTTTTAACCTCTATACCAATATTATTTCCGCCAACAATCAATTTGTCTGAATAAGCATATGCATTTATTGGTATAATAATTAATGAAATTAGAAGCGTTAAAAAAAATTTTTTAAATTTCATAATTAAGCTCCTTTGTAATCCGGATTACATTATTATTATGATTATTTAAAAAAATAATATAGCAATAAAAAAATACCAATTTTTTTGGCATTTTTTACTACTGCGCAACTGGCATTTTAATAAAAGGCGCTGAAGAATAATTTAATACTTTTATATCTTCATTTCCTGTAACATTTTCTTTTAAGTAATCTTTATCATTATTTACTTGATTACTAAATTCATAAAAATCTTTTTTATCTGCAAGTTCTAATGTTGGTTTCTTTTTAGTTATCATAAGTTCTAATAATAACAAATCTTCTTTTGCTCTTTGAAGTTCTTCTTTATTATCTGTCTTCTCTAAAAATTCAATATATTTTCTTTTTGAATTATAAAGTCTAAGTATATATTTTTGATTAGAATTTTTAATCATTTCTTCATAAAAATTCATTTTATTATATCTTTCAAGTTGTTTTTTAATCCCATCAACTTGATTAACATATACATGTGCATCCATGATACTATAATTCATATTACCTACTTCTAAGCCAGATACTTTAGCAAGTAGTGATTGTAATATTGCATACTGGCTTATATTAAATGGAAGCCCTAGAGGAACATCTGCACTTCTCTGATGAATATATGAATTAAGTTTACCATTCTTAACTTTCCATTCACTACTCCATACGCAAGATGGAAGTACTGCTGTTCTAAGATCAGCATCTTGCCATAAACTTATAAGCATTCTTCTATCATGAGGATTATTTTTAAGTGCATTTAAAACATAATCAAGTCTTTTATATTTATTAATTATATAACCATAAGCAGTACCAATTGTACCAGCATATTCTTTCCCATAAAATTTTGCCGCTTTTATATTTTTACCTTCAATATTTGATTTTGCTTTCATTCCTATGATTATATTACCGTCTAAATCATATACATTTACTTCTTTATCTTTATCATAATTTTCAGTAGTAGATTCATATATTCTGTATATTCCATCAGAATCTACTTCCCATTCATTCCAGATGTTATTTCCTCTTTCTCTTAGCCAAGATACATCATTAGTTTGTGCCTGATAAATCCAAAGCATTTCACTAAGAGCGTTTTTTAATAAAACCTTTTTACTTTCAAGAAGAGGAAACTCCTTTCCTAAATCAAGTTTGAAATTAACACCTTCAACGCTTAAAGTATCTATTCCTGTTCTATTCTCAAAAAGTTCACCATTTTTTAAAATATCTTTTAATAGTTCACAATAAGCCTTATCAAAATCTCTAATTTTATAATCTTCTTTATTTAAAGAATTAAATTCTTTTCCATTTATAACCATAAAACCCTCCAATTAATGAAAATTTATTCTTCTACATTAAAGTCAGACATTGTACCGTTTTCATTTACTATTTTATTAACTGCTTTTTCTGCTTCATCTAACTTTTTAGAGCAGTCACTCGCAATTTTCATAGCTTCAGTATACTTATTAATTGCATTATCAAGATCAACATTACCTGATTCAAGTTCTTTAACAATTACTTCAAGTTCGCTTAATTTTTCTTCAAAGCTTTTTTCTTCTTTACTCATTTTAATTCTCCTTTATTTCATTTACTTTAGCATTAATTATTCCATCACTTAAATTTACTTCAATCATTTCATTAGTTTTAATATTTTTAATACTTGTTAATACTTTTTTATCTTTTTTAGTTATTGAATAACCTCTTTTTAGAGTATTTAATGGATTTAATATTTCAAGTTTATTAACTAAAACTTTATAATCATTATATTTTTTCTCTATCATTTTAATTGGACTTGTAAATATAAAACTTGATTTAATTGAATCTAATTTTATTTTATTTGAATTAATAATATTTAAAATTACATTTTTACTTCTTTCTATATAATTAGATAGTTTTTCTTCTTTTACTTCATATATACTCATAGGACTTTTTAAAATATAACTATCCATTATTTTATTTAAATATTTTTTATCAGTTTCTATTTTAGTTTTTATATTTTTTGTCATTCTTATTCTATATTGATTAATAAGTTTTTTTAATTCTTCTTTTGATGGAACTGATACTTCAGCTGCTCCTGTTGGAGTTGCTGCTCTATAATCCGCAACAAAATCAGCAATTGTAAAATCAATTTCATGACCTACAGCACTAATTACTGGTGTTTTACACTCAAATATTGCTCTTGCAACTATTTCTTCATTAAAAGCCCATAAATCTTCTAGTGATCCTCCACCTCTACCTACAATTAAAGTATCAAGATTATATGTATCTGCTATTTTTATATTTTTTACTATATCATCTTTTGATTCTTTACCTTGAACTAAAGATGGAAATAAAATTACTTCACAAAGTGGATATCTTCTATTAATAGTTGAAATAATATCTTTAATAGCAGCTCCAGTAGGCGCTGTTACAACACCTATTCTCTTTGGAATCTTTGGTATTTCTTTTTTATATTTTTGATCAAATAATCCTTCAGAGGCAAGTTGTTTTTTTAATTTTTCATATAATGCATAAAGATTCCCAACACCATCTTCTGTCATATCTGTTACATATATTTGATAGTTACCAGTTTGTTCAAATACACTTATTCTTCCCTTTACAAGTACTTTCATTCCATCTACTGGTTCAAAATTTATATTTTTTGTACTACTTGCAAACATAATTGCATTAATTCTTGATTCTTCATCTTTAATAGTAAAATAAAAGTGACCTCTTGAATGATGTTTAAAATTTGATATCTCACCCTTTATATAAACAGTTTGAAGATTAACATCATTATCTATTTTATATTTAATATATCTTGTTAGAGTACCAACAGTGATATAATTATTATTCATTATCTTCTCCATGATATATACTATCAAGTACAGCATTAATCATACTTTTTACTTTTTCATCTGAATATTCATTAGCAAGTTCTACTGCTTCATTAATTGCTACTATTTCTGGAGTATCAGTATAAACTAGTTCATAAATACCCATTCTTAAAATAGCTTGATCAGTTTTACCAAGTCTATCAATTGTCCAATCTTTTAAATGTTTATTTGCAATTCTATCAATATTATTTTTATATTCAAGTACACCATTTACTATTTCGTTTACAAAATCATTTTCTACAGGTACAGATTCTTTTATAACATCTTCTACCTTATAATCAATATGATTTGATTCATATAAAAATATTTGATATAAAATTGTCATTATTTTTTTTCTAAGTTCTGTTCTATTCATTTTTCTTCACCTATTTAATTTTATCATAAAAAAATAAAAAAAACTATCATATATATAGTTTTTTCATATACTTTTTGTAAGTATTTGTCTTTTTAGGATTATTTATGTAGTATATATCAAGTATTATTGTAACTATAGATAATATTATAAGAATATATATTACATACATTTTAGTTAAATCAATGTCTCTATTAAGTATAAAATTTTCATTTGATAAAATAGCATCATAATAATCACTATTATTTAATAGTTCTTTAATACTTTTTTTATTTCCATCAAATGATTCTATATTTAAATATACTTTATCTGTAATAATTGTATTATCTCTTAAAAAAATCATTACTTTTTTATTATCAAAATCTAATGTATATAGATTTAATTTTTTTTTATTTTTATTTTCTAAAGAATATACTTCTAGCTTTGCTTTTCTTAAATCAGCACTAACATATCTTTCTTTATTTTTAATCGCATCATCAAGTGATTTACTATTATTTATATTAACATATTCATTATTTAAAACCTTTAAATAATCTGAAGAGAAAAATATTAATGAAATTATACATAAAATAATCATTACTATACTTAACATTAAACTTTCTTTCTTTTTTTTAATTACTCTTATTTCTATGTTACTCATATAATCACCTACTATAACAATAATAACACAAAAGGACTAGAAATATCTAGTCCATAAAGAATTTATAATAAAAATTATATGCAGAATAAATATCAAATTTACTAGTTACTTCATATGGTGCATGCATTGAAAGTACTCCAATACCAGCATCTACTACTTCTATTCCTTTATTTGCAAGTATATAGGCAATAGTTCCACCACCACCTAAATCAATTTTACCAAGTGTTGATACTTGATATTTTATATTATTTTTTTCTAATATATTTCTTACATAAGCCATATACTCAGCATTCGCATCACTTGCGCCAGATTTACCTCTTGAACCTGTGTATTTATTTAAAACAATACCTCTTCCTAAGAATGATGCATTATTTATTTCTGATGCACTTTTATATATTGGGTCATATCCAGCATCAACATCAGCAGATAACATTTTAGAATTATTATATACTTTATTTAATGCTCCTGGATAATTTTCATCCTTTTTATTTAATAGTTCATTTATAAACATATCAAATGTTTCAGAGTACATTCCAGTATTTCCAACACTTCCTATTTCTTCTTTATCCGCTAAAATTGTTATACATGTTTTTTCTGGATTTTGAGTATTTAATATTGCTTCTAAATTGCAATAAGAACATACTTTATCATCTTGGCCATATGCCGCAACCATTGATTTATCAAATCCTAAGCTTCTTGCTTTAAATGCTGGAACTATTTCAAGTTCAGAACTTAAAAAATCTATTTCTTTTATTCCATATTTTTCATTTAATAATGAAAGAATATTATATTTTATACTGTCCTTTTCTTCATCAAATGGAATACTTCCAATTAATAAATCTAAGTTTTCTCCTTCAATTCCATCGCCTAAAGTTTTCTTTTCTTGTTCTTTCGCTAAATGTGGAAGTAAATCAGTTATTGTAAATATTGGATCACTTTCATCTTCTCCAATATTAACTTCTACTTTTTCACCTGTTTTCTTTATAATAACACCATGAATTGAAAGTGGAATTGTAGTCCATTGATATTTTTTTATCCCACCATAATATTGTGTTTTAAAATATGCAAAGCCATCATCTTCATACATTGGATTAGGTTTTAAATCAAGTCTTGGTGAATCTATATGTGAACCTACTATATTTAGTCCATTAGATAAAACTTCTTTACCAATAACAGCAATGTATACACATTTATTTCTATTAATATAATATACTTTATCACCAATATTTAAAGTATTTTTTTCTTCAATATTAATAAAACCATTATTATCAAGTAATTCTTTTGCATTTTTAGCAAATTCTCTTTCAGTTTTAGATTTGTTTAAGAAATCCATATATCCTTCAGAAAATTCAAATACATTCTTTTTTTCTACTTCAGTTAGATTTAACCAACCTGTTTTCTTATTATTAATTATATCTTTTCTTTCCATTTTAGCCTCCTATTATTATTATAACATTTTTTAAGCAAAAAAAAGAAAGATTTTTGTCTTTCTAATTTTTTTCTAAATACCATTCGTAAATATCTATAGTTCCAACGCAATATTGTATTCTTGGATAAATACTTGTAATGCTATCAGATAAATTTAAATCAACTGTATATTCAAAGCTTTCGCCATAGCTTGGAAAAAATGTTTTTAGATTAAAACCCCAACTTGAAAGTGTCGTTGTATATCCTGGAAAGAAATGATAATAAGAACAATCACCATCTATTCTTTTTCCTTTAATAATCATCTTTGTATATTTTTTAGGATTATATTCTTTTTTTAAAATCACAATACCATCAGAACCATAAGGTGAATATAATGAAATATAATTATCTCGTGTTGTAACTGTCATACCATCAGTTATATAATCACTACTTTTTAATTCACTTAATAAGTCTGCTTTTTTTGACGACTCACCATTTTGTAGCATAGCATAATTTATTTCAGTAGTAATATTTGATAAATTTATTTCTGAATTTGGTAATGTAGTTAATTCTTTATTTTTATCGTATGTTATAATCAATTTTAATGTTTTACTTTCTTTAGCAAGTAATTCATCACCTTGTTCTACAGAATCATTTGTGTCAGCATAAACTAATTCTAACGAAATCTTATTACAATAATTGGATATATCTACATTATCTATAGATGTACATTCTCCTATATTTGATAATGTTGTTTCTACTTCTGCTGGAAGGTCACCTTCATTTATTACATCAAATGTATAGACTATTTTATCTCCTGGTGCTAAAAATGTCCCATCAGTTATTGTCAAAACAGTTTTCTTTTCATTAAGTATAGTATTACCTCCAGTTGCTTGACCAGATGCTTGTGGCGATAAAACATTTGTAAAATGTATATTCCACTCTGATTTTTTTACTGAAGCAACACCATTTATATCTAAATTTTGTGTCAAAATTGCATATGCAACTGTAAGTGTTATAACACATATAAACATTATAATTAAAATTATATTTTGTACCCTATCTTTCTTTACCATAAAATTTTTCCTACCTATTATTCATATCTTATTATACATATGATTTTACTATTCATAATTATATTTTTCAAGCATTATTAATAAAATGAATATTGTTTTTACAAAAAAACATCTATTTCTAGATGTTTTACTTTTTTAACATACCTTTAAGTTCAAATAATTTATTAATTGCTTCAATTGGTGTCATTTCAAGTGGATTAATCTTTTCTAATTCTTCAACTACTTTATTTTCTTCTTTTGGTTCTTCTAAATCAAATGATATTTGAGTACTTGTTTCAGTATTTTTAATATTATTACCATTTTTCTCATATTTAGAAAGAATTTCTTCTGCTCTTTTTATAAGTTCATCAGGTAATTTAGCAAGTTTTGCAACATGTACACCATAACTCTTATCAGCAGGTCCACTCATTATTTTATGAAGGAATGTAATATTACCATTTTCTTCTTTTGCAGATACATGTACATTTTTTAAATGTTTATGATGTTTTTCTAAATCTGTTAATTCATGATAGTGTGTTGAAAAAAATGTTTTTGCTCCTACCTTATCATGAATATATTCTATAATAGCAGCAGCTAAACTCATACCATCATAAGTTGATGTACCTCTACCTAGTTCATCAAATAATATTAAACTATTTTTAGTTGCACCTTCTATTGCACTATTTGCTTCCATCATTTCAACCATAAATGTTGATTCACCAGATACTAAATCATCACTGGCTCCTATTCTTGTAAATATTTTATCAAATATAGGAAGATTTGCTTCTTTAGCAGGTACAAAAGATCCTATTTGAGCCATTATTGCGATTATAGCCATTTCTCTCATATATGTTGATTTACCTGACATATTTGGTCCTGTTATTAAAAGAATTGTATCATCTTTATCCATTTTAACATCATTTGAAACAAATTCACCAGTTAATACCTTTTCAACTACCGGATGTCTTCCTTCAACAATATCAATTACATTATCATTATTAAGTTTTGGTCTTACATAATTATTTTCTTCTGCAACAACTGCTAAAGATGATAATACATCGATTTCACTTATAGTATGTGATAAATCTTGTATATAAGGTATTTTACTCTTTACAATATTTCTTATTTCAATAAATAAATCATATTCTAAATTAATAATTTTTTCTTCTGCACCTAAAATAAGTGATTCTTTTTCTTTTAATAAAGGTGTTATAAATCTTTCACAATTAGCAAGTGTTTGTTTTCTTTCATAGCCATATTCTTCTTTTATATCTTTACATGCACCTTTACTAACTTCAATATAATAACCAAATATTCTATTATATCCTACCTTTAATGTTTTTATTCCAGTTCTATCTCTTTCTTCTTGTTCTAATTTAGATACAAAATCCTTATTACCTTTTCTAGAAGATTTTAATTCATCAAGTTCACTATTATATCCTTCTTTTATTAAATATCCTTCTTTTAATGTAATAGGAGCATCTTCATATATAGATTTTTCAAGCAAATCATATAAATCTCTAAACTCATTAATACTTTTAAAATTAATTTTCTTTAATATTTCATTTATATTAGGTAATACTTTTAATGAATTTTTTAATTGTAATAAATCTCTTGCATTAGCAGACCCAAAGGCTACTTTACCTGCAAGTCTATCAAGATCATATACATCATTTAAATATTCTCTTAATTCATCTTTTAAAATAAATTCTTTCATTAAAGTATCAATTATATCATATCTATGTTCTATCTTTTCTTTATCTATAATTGGATTTAATATATAGTTTTTAAGTTTTCTACTACCCATTGCTGTTTTTGTTTTATCAAGTAACCATAAAAGTGAATATTTCTTTTCTTTTGTTCTTATGTTTTCAGTAAGTTCTAGATTTCTTTTAGTATGTATATTCATTCTTAAGAAAGAATCTTCTTTTACTATAATTGCACTTTGAAGATGTGATAAACTTCTTTTTTGTGTATTTTCTAAGTATGATAATAAATACTTTATTCCTTCTATTATCCTATCATCTTTTATATCTTTATAAACATTACTATAATCATTTATTAGATTTTTATTATTATAAAGTGAAATAGTTACATTATAATTTCTTTTTAAAGTATCAAGTACGATTTTATCAAAATCAGTATTAACAACTACTTCTTTTATATTTCTTTCAAGTACTTCATTAATTAATAAATCATTATCTCTTTCTTTTATAAATGAATAAACTTCACCTGTTGATATATCTGCATAACTAATTACATATGAATATTTTAAATCAAGGATTGCTCCTATAAAGTTATTTGATCCTTCATCTAGAAATTCACTATTCATTCTTGTTCCTGATGATATGATTTGCACTATATCTCTTTTTACAATACCTTTAGCATTTTTAGGATCTTCTGTTTGTTCACATATTGCTACTTTATAACCCTTATCTACTAATTTTTCTATATATATATTTGCGGCATGATAAGGTATTCCGCACATTGGAACTCTTTCTTCTAGTCCACATGATTTACCTGTTAGAGTAAGTTCTAACTCTCTTGATGCTGTAACAGCATCATCAAAAAACATCTCATAAAAGTCACCAAGTCTAAAAAATAGTATATTATCAAGATTTTCATCCTTTATTTCTAAATACTGTTTCATCATTGGAGTTATTTTATTTCTATCTACTTCTTCTCTTGTCATATACTTCACCTACTAGGTTTTATTATAACAAATTTTGAAAATAAAAAAAATAGAAAACTTAATTTTCTACTTTAATTTATCTATGCTTTCCTCATAATCATTACTATTTGTTATAAAACTACCAGATACAACAATATCAGCACAATCTTTAACAAAATTAACTGTATCAGGGTTTATTCCACCATCTACTTCAATCTCATAATTATATTTATCTTTATTTTCTTTTAAGTATATTAATTTTGGAATAACACTTTCCATAAATTTTTGTCCACCTTTTCCAGGAACAACACTCATTACAAGCACTCTATCAATTTTATCTAAATATGGATAAATAGTACTTAAATCTGTATCTGGATTAATAGCTAAACCTACTTTTATATTTTTTTCTTTAATTAAATCAATATATTTTTCTATATCATTATTTTCAATATGAAATGTAATATTATATGGATTAATATTTATATATTCACTTACAATTTTTTTTAATTTAGTACTCATAATATGAACATCTACTTTTTTATTGCATAACTCTTTTATTTCTTTTGATTCATTTAATGAAAAGGAAGATGACTCTGTAAAACTACCATCCATTACATCTAAATGTAAGTAGTCAGCATCTGTTTTATTTATTTTTTCAATAGATTCTTTATAATTATCTTTTTCACTTAATATTGAAACAGCAACTTTCAAAAATAATCACCTTTCCTTTTCTTCAATGAATTTTACGTAATTTTCATATCTACTTTTTAAAATTATATTTTCTTTTACTTTTCTTTTTATTTCACACTCATCTTCATTAACATGCATACAATCTCTATATTTACATTCATCTTTGTATTCGTTAAATTCAATAAAATTATCTCTAATATCTTCTTTTGTCATGTTTATAAAACTAAGTGATGAAAACCCTGGAGTATCCGCAACAAAACCACCAGCTAAATCATATAATTCACTATGTCTTGTTGTATGTTTTCCTCTTCCAAGAGCTTTGCTTATTTCATTTGTTTTTAAGTGCATAGATTCTTCTAATTTATTTATTAAAGATGATTTACCAACACCTGTTTGACCAGTTAGTATTGATACTTTATCTTTAAATATTTTTCTTATTTTATCTATTTCTGTATTAATAAATACACTATAACCAATGCTTTTGTAATAATTAATTATTTCATCTATTTCTTTTGTATCATCCAATAAATCATATTTAGAAATACATATAACAGGAGTAATATTATTATATTCAATTATATCTATCATTTTATCTAATAAGTTTGATGAAAATGTTGGTTCTTTTGCACTAGTTACTATAAGTGCAATATCTATATTAGCGACTGGTGGTCTTATTAGTTCATTTTTTCTTTTATGTATATCTGTAATTATTTTTTTATTATTATCTACTTCTACAATATCACCAACAAGAGGAGATATTTTTTTATTTCTAAATACACCTCTTGCTTTGCATATATCTTCATTTCCATCATCATATCTTACTGTATAATCATTACTTAATACTCTTGTTATTCTTCCTATCATTAATTATTGTTTCCTTCCTCATATGGAACCATTCCATCGTCAGTATTTGTATGGTCTGAACCTGCTTCTGTTTCTGATTTTTTAGTTACTTTTATTTTTAAATTAACTCTTTCAGCAATTATAGATCCTGCTGGTCTACTTTGATATGTAATTGTACCAGCTTCTTTTTCATCATCTATAACTTCTTCTACTTCTAAAGTAAGTCCATATTCATCACAAAATTCTTTTACTTCATCTAAAGTGTATCCTTCTTTTACAAAGTCTGGATATTCTTTATCTATTTTTGGAATATATAAAGTAATTGTATCACCTTTTACTAAAGTAGAATCTTTTTTAGCAGATTGATCAATTATTAAATCTTCTTTACCTTTATATTTACTCTTATCAGCTACGGCTTTCTTTTCAATACTTACAGTAATTCCTTTTACTTCAAGGCTAGCCTGAACTTTATTATAATCTTTACCTGTATAATCTTCTATTTTAATTTTTTCACTACCTAATGACTTATAAATTGTTATTGTTGCACCTTTTTTAACTGTTTCTCTAGCACTAGGAGATGTTTTAGAAACCTTTCCTTTATCTACCTCATCAGTATAGTCATCTTTTACTTTAGTCGCTACTACAAATCCTGCCTTTTCAAGTTCCTTAGTTGCATTTCTAACAGAAAGACCACTTACATCTGGAACTTTTACATCAGGCGTTTTAAATATCGTTGGTATTATAACTACTATAAGTAAAAATAAAACTATAATTGTAGAACATACACCTATAAGTATTTTTGTACCCTTACTTAATTTTTTCTTTTCTTCTTCCTCAACCTCTGTTACTATTGGTTTTTCTTCAGGAATACCTTTTTCTTTATTTACTTTAAGTTCATCCTTTAAAGTATCTAACACTTTTGTTTCATCTAAGTCATCTTCTGGATACTTAAATACAAATCTTTTTTCATTTGCTCTATCTTTATCTAGTGCAGTTTTTAAGTCATCATGTAACTCACGAACATTATTATATCTATTTTTTGGATTTTTAGCAGTTGCTTTAAATATTATATTTTCAACTGATTGTGGTACTTTTGGATTTATTTTTCTAATACTTGGCATTGGATCTTTTATATGTTTAAGTGCTATTTCAACTGCTGTTTCACCTCTAAAAGGCATTGTACCCGCAAGCATTTCATAAAATAATATACCTAATGAATATATATCACTTTTAATAGTTGATCCTTTACCTGCAGCTTGTTCTGGTGGTAAATAATGAACTGAACCCATTACCGAATTTGTTTGTGTTAAATCAGATGCATTTATTGCCATTGCAATACCAAAGTCTGTTATTTTTACCATACCATCTTCAAGTATCATAATATTTTGTGGTTTTATATCTCTATGAATTATATATGAATCATGTGCATGTGCAAGTCCATCTGTTAACTGAAGCATAATATCTATTGCTTCAGGTACTGTTAAATGTCCTCTTTTTTTAATTAATTGCTTTAGTGTTTGTCCATCAATATATTCCATTACAATATAAAAGTTACCATTATCTTCACCAACATCATACATCTCAACTATATTAGGATGTGACAAGCTTGATGCTGATAATGCTTCTCTTTGAAATCTTCTAACAAATTTTTCATCATCAGCAAGATCTCCTCTTAATACTTTAACCGCAACATTTCTTTCTAAAATAGTGTCATAGGCAAGATAAACATTTGCCATTCCACCTTCACCAATTAATTTTATAATTTCATATCTATCGTTAATTTTATCACCTTTAGAAAACATTATAATTCTCCTTCCTCATCATTATACATAAGACAAGCAATAGAAATATTGTCTGTTCCCCCTCTAACATTACTCTTTCTAATTAATCTTGTAACCCTTTCTTCTAGTGAACCAGATCCATCTAATACTTTTTCAATTTGTGTTTGATTAAGCATTGAAGTAAGTCCATCACTACATAAAAATATTCCTTCTATTTCTTCATCTACAACATCAAATATATCTACTTCTGCAGGATTATTTGCACCAAGCGCTCTCATTAAAATATTCTTTTTAGGATGATTTTGTGCTTCTTCTTCTGTAAGTTCACCAGATGCAACTAATAAATTTACAAGTGTATGATCTTTAGTTACTTTATATAATTTTGAATTTTTAATAACAAAACCAGATGAATCACCAACATTTCCAAAAAGTAAGTAATCTTTTGTATAAAGTGCAATTACAAAAGTTGTTCCCATTCCTTTACTTTCTTCATGAAGTGCAGTATATGAGAATATTGAATTATTTATTTCAGCAACTTCCTCTCTAATCCAGTTAATTGCTTTTTCTTTACTACCTAAACTTTCTAGTGAATTAAATTTACTTGTAATATGATTTATTGCCATACTAGAAGCAACTTCACCTGCTTTATGACCTCCCATACCATCTGCAACTGCTAGTAAATATTCATTATTTGCATTTTTAAGTATAGTTACACTATCTTCATTATGATCTCTTACTCTACCAGTATCAGTTAAGAAAAATGATTTCATTTATTTTCCTCCTCTATCTTAGATCTTAATTGTCCGCATGCAGCAGATACTTTTGACCCAAATTCCCTTCTTATTGTTACATTTATATTATTCTCTTTTAGTATACCACAAAATCTTGTTATTTGAGAAGATAAAGAACGTTTAAATCCTATATTATTTGTTTCATTATATGGAATAATATTTACATAACAGTTTATTCCTTTTAAAAGATTAGCAAGTTCTTTAGCGCACTCATCTGTATCATTAATATCTTTAAGCATTATATACTCGAATGTCACTCTTCTATTTGTTAATTTTAAATATTCTTTAACACTTTCTATAAGTTCATTTATATCATATGCTTTATTTATCTTCATAATTTTATTTCTAATTTCATTATTAGGTGCATGCAGGCTAATCGCAAGATTTACACCTAATCCTTCTTTAGCAAATTCTTTTATTTTAGGAACTATACCTGATGTACTAACAGTAATATGTCTAATTCCTATCGCAAGAGCGTATGCATCATTTATTATATTAATAAAATCCATTACATTATCATAATTATCAAATGGTTCACCTATTCCCATAATAACTACATGGCTTATCCTATCTTTTATGTCTTCTTCTACTTTTAACACTTGAAGAAGCATTTCATCAGATGTTAAATTTCTTACTTTTTTAAGTCTACCACTTTCGCAAAAAGCACATCCCATATTACATCCTATTTGTGATGATACACATATGCTCTTTCCATAATCATGTTCCATAAGTACTGCTTCTATCCTATTTCCATCAGATAGTTCAAATAGATATTTTTTAACAAGTTCATCTTCTTCTTTTGTAACGATTTTTATATCATTAAAATAAAAATCTTGTTTTAAAAGTTCTATTGTTTCTTTTTTTATATTACTCATTTCATCAAATGACTTTGCTCTTTTTCTATATACCCACTCAAATATTTGAGTAGCTCTAAATTTTTTATCACCCTTATTTATGAAGTATTCTTCTAATTTACCTCTTGTGATTCCATATATACTTTTCATTATTTTTTCACCAACTCACTAATAAATTATATCATTTTAATTATATAAATAAAAGAATAACAAATAATTTTACATATATTTATATTTTTATATAGTAAAGAAAAAGTAAAGCAGTTATTGCTTTACAACTAATATTTTAGTTTTAATGTATATGGGGTTTCTTGTTTTAACATTTCTTTCATATGTTTTGATAAATTATTTTTATATTCATCTAAAAGATTACTTATATCAATATCAGTTAAAACACTATTATGTGAAAGCATATAACGACCTATTTTTCTTAAATTTGGTTCAATAAATCTTTCAAGATATCTATTATATTCTAGAAAATTATCGCCAATTTCTTCTAAAAGAGGTAATTCAATATACGTTAAAATACTGTTTAATTTTAATACATTATCACCAATTTTAGTTACATTTGGTAATTTTAATTCTTTAAGACTATTATTAAATTGTAATGTACCTGTTTTAAGCTCAACAACATTTGGCATATATATTTTTTTAAGTAATGTATTTCTTTTCAAAAAATTATAACCAATATTGACTACATTAGGTAAATCTAATTCAAAAAGTAATTCATCATATTCTAAAAAACTATCTCCAATTTTTCTTACTAAAGGAATTTCTATATTTCTAATAGTTGGATTAAGCATAAAAAAATTATTTCCTATTGTTTTTACATTTGGCATAATTACTTCCATAACAGAATGATTACCAAACATAAAACTATTTCCTATTTCTTCTACTTTTGGCATATATATTTTATTTAATTTTGGATTGTCACAATTAAACATAAAACTTCTTCCTATTTTTTTTACATTCAATAATGATATATCTTCTATACCCTCATTATATTCTAAAAAATTATTACCAATAATTTCAACATTATCCATGGATATTTTTGATAAACTTTTATTTTTGCATAAAAAATTATCACCTACTTCTATTACATTATTTAAATATAATTTATCTATATACTTAGATTTCGATAAATAGTTATCAGAAACTTTTTTAATGGTCTCATTTTCTACTTCTATTATTCTATCATTTTGATCTAATTTAATGATCATATTACCTTCTTCACCAATAATTACTATAGTTTTATTTAAACCACATTTTAATACATCAATTTTTTTAATATTTTTTATGCTTAAAATGAATGAATCATCTATTTTTGAATCATAAAGCATTATTTTTTTATCCTTCATATCAAGTACAAAATAATCCATAACAATATATCTTTCTCTTGGAAGTTTTTTTACTTCAAAGTTATCGATAATTACATTATCAGTACAATAATATATATTATTTATTTCATAATTATATTTATAAAATTTACCATCTTTTCCTCTAACGTAGTCTTTAATTTCAAAATTAGTATTTGGATTAAATTGAACAAGTCCATAAGTATTTTCAAAGCTTTTTGTTAAACCTGGTGCGATATTTTCAAGATTATTTTTATATGTAGCATCTGGATTACCTTCTAAAAGTGCATGATTATATCTATTTTTAATTGATAAAGTATGTGCTTCATCTTTTGTAAACTGTATACTCATAACAGATGTACCATATTCATCTTCTCGTATAGGAACTACAAAATCTTCTCTTTTAATTTCATCAACATTCTTTTTAACAGCAAAAAATACATAATATTTATTTAATCTTTTGTCTTTGAATGTACATAATTCTTCTCCTCTAGCATAATATTTTTTGAATTTTTGAATATCTTCTTCAGTTTTACATTCGTAAAAATCATAACCTTCTTCTTCAAATAATTCTTTAGGAGTCTTTTTACTATTTTCTATTACTTCATCTTTATTTAAAAAACCATATATGAACATTTTAAATTCTTTTTCTAAATTTTCTTTCTTTATATCATCATAAAGAGTTTTAGAAGGATTAAAATTATCTAAAAAAATACCTGATAAAAGACCTTTTTCTTCAAGTAAGGTTGGAAATAATTCTCTAGATAGTTTCATCATATTTTCACCGAATTTTTTCTTTATTACTTTTAAATCATAATTCATTCTGTTTTTTCCTCCTTTAAGCATGGATATGTATTATAACATATTATTATGTAAAAAAAAAGAAAAAATCATTTGATTTTTTCTTAGTTCAGATCATCTATCATTTTTGATACATCCCTGCCGGCTTTACTAACCTTTTTAGCTATTTTATTTAAGTTACCAGATTTATATTGGTCATACATATAAACTGCTCCAGCACCGATACCAGCTCCAAGTACCATCATTCCTAGTGTTTTTTTCATTTGTTTCACCTCTTTAATAATCTGATTTTGGCAAAATATAATGCCATTTATATTATTTACTAAAGAAAATTAAATATTCATTAAATATGATAATAATCTATCTTTTAATTTAGTTTTTCTTTCATATACATTTTCATTATTAACAGCATAGACAAAAGATGATGGATCACCAATAATAGTTAGATTATTTCTTGCTCTTGTTACTGCTGTATAAATTATTTTTTTATAAAGCATAATTCTGTATGAAAAGATTATTGGTAAAATAACAAGTTTAAATTCACTACCTTGTGCTTTATGAATACTAATTGCATATCCATGTTTAATTTTAATAAAATCTTTTGGTGTATACTTTACAATATTACCATCAAAATCTACTGTTATTGTACTTCCAGTAATATCCATAATATAACCGATATCACCATTAAATACATTATTATCAGGATCATTTTCAAGTTGTAAAATTTTATCATTTTCTCTATAAATTACATCTTTTGATACAATACTATTTTGTCCTCTATCAGGATTAAATATACTTTGAAGTAATTTATTTAAATTATCTATACCATTTTCACCTTTATACATTGGCGCTAATAGTTGTATATCATCAGATGAATATCCTTTTTCTATTGCCATTAAACATACTTTTTCAATATATTTTTTTAAATTAGATGCATTTGCCTCTATAAAACTATAATCTTCTTTTTTAGTTAAAAAGTCTTCACTTAAATCATTTTTCTTTATTTCTGAAGCAAGAGTTGCTATATAAGAATTTTCATCTTGTCTATAAAGTTCATTTAAAAAAGTTACATTAATCATATCACTATCAATTAAATCTTTTAATACTTTACCTGGTCCAACACTTTCAAGCTGATTATAATCACCTATCATAACTATTTTTATATTTTTACTAAGTCCTTTAAATAAATTATCAAGTAAATTAACATCAATCATACTTACTTCATCTATTATTACAAATTCTGCATTAGATTTATTACTTTCATTTACTAAAAACTTATTAGATTCTTTATTCCATTTTAAAAATCTATGTATTGTATATGCTGGAAGAAGACATGATTCACTCATTCTTTTAGCGGCTCTTCCTGTTGGCGCAAGTAATATAAGTTTACTAGTAAGCTCATCATAACTATATTTATGTAGCCTTCTATAAAGTTCTACAATTGCCTTTATTATAGTTGTTTTACCTGTTCCTGGTCCACCTGTTATTATACTGAAATTTTTTTCATAAGCATTTTTAATTGCTAAAATTTGTTTTTCATTATAAGAAACATCAAAATAATTTTCAAGTGATTCAATTTCTTTTTCGATTTTTTTATACTTTGTATCATTTTTATTTGTTAAATGATAAATTGTATTTGCAATATTATTTTCTGAATCAAAATATTCTTTTAAGTAATATTCATCTTCTTCAATTTTTATTTTACCCGTATTTGCAATTTCTATTAAAATATCATAAAATTCATCTTTACTAAATTCATAGTCAAGTAGTTTAATAACTCCATCATATATTTCATCAAAGTAAAGAAATGTATCTCCGTTTTTAAAACATAAATCGTTCATTACATATATAACAAGTGCCATAATTCTTCTTCCATCTAAATCACTTATATTAAGATTTTTACGAACTAATTCTATTTTAGCAAAATTTATTTCATCAATATCATCTATTAGAGCATATACATCTTCTTCTATTATATATTTTGTCATTTCTTTATAATTATTATATATAAGCATTGAATCTTTCATAGAAAAGCCTATTGAAGTAAGATATATAATTGTATCATAACTTTCATTATACTTACTTAATATATCATGTATATTTTTTGCTTTTGCTTCTTTCATATTTGGTACAAGTAAAAGGTTAGAATAATCTTCCATTATTAAATTTAATGTTTCATCACCTAAAGTGTTTACTATTTGTTTAGCACTTTTTTCACCTACTCCAGGGAATAAATCACTTGATAAAAAATCAATAATAGCATCTTTTCCCTCTGGTTTAACTCTTTCATATTCATTTACTTTATATTGAAGTCCATATTTTGGATTATCTACAAGTTCACCATAAAACATGTATTTTTCGTCTATAGTAAGTTCATGAAAATACCCAGTAAATGTTATAGTTGAACCAATATATTCTTCTAAATCAGCAGTATTTGTATCACTAACTTTAAATAAACCTATTATATAATTTTGATCTGACTTAAATATAATCTTTTTAAATGTTCCTTTTATATAGTCTTTCATATTTAACCTCACTAAATTTAATTATATCAAAAAAAGATACATTTTTTAAGTACCTTATTATATTTTATAAACATATTTTTTATGTTTTAATATACTATCTTTTTTATTATTTTCTACTTCATTTAAATGCAAATGAAAGTTTTCAACAGTTCCATATTTTTCAAATATAATAGATTTATCAATATATAATGCATATCTATCAATAAATTCTGTATCATTTAAAATTAATATAGCACTTTTTAAAGCCTTTTTATTTTCTTCACTTAAACCTTTGATATATTTTGCAAATACATATATGTATCTTGAATTTCCCATATTACAAACTGCATTTACTAAAGTCTTTTTATTTTCTTCACTTAAATTTTTGGTAACATAAGTAAACCAATATATATAAGTAAAATTATTAGAACTACATATCTTTTTAACAAGTATATTAAGTTCTTCACTATTAAGTTCAGAATCAAAATCCATTACATAACGTATTATGTCATCAGTTTTAAAAAATTTACATACAAATTTTGTAACCAATTTCATAATATCATCTCTTTCTTGCAAATTATTATATAATAAAAAACTTATTAATTCAAGAAAAAAAGATTACGTTTTGTAACCTCTTAAACCTGTACTTCTTCTTTTATAAGTTCACCCATAAATTCATCATTTATATAATCATTTAATTTAACCATTACTAGATTATGTAAAAGACTTTCATCACCTTTAAATTTAACTTTACCATAGTTTGATAAATGACCAATTAAATATCCATCTGAATATGTTTCAACTAATACTTCTAAAGATTTACCTATAAATTTTTTATAATATTCATTTTTTAATTCTTCACTTACTTCAATTAATTCTTTTACTCTTTGCTTTTTAATATTTCCATCTATTTGATTTTTCATAATCGCAGCTGGTGTACCTTCTCTTTTTGAATATGGAAATACATGAAGTTCAGTAAATTTAATTTTTTTAATATTTTCTTTTGTTATATTAAAATCTTCATCTGTTTCACCTGGAAAACCTACTATAACATCACTTGTTATTGCTATGTCTTTTCTAATACTTCTAATTTGATTTATTTTATTAATAAAATACTGCATATCATATTTTCTATTCATTGCTTTTAAAATCTTATCACAACCACTTTGAAGAGGAATATGAATATGATTAACTATTTTTTTACTTGTTTTAAGTACATCCATAAATTTATCTGTTAATTCTGTTATTTCAATTGATGATATTCTAATTCTTTCTAAACCATCTATTTGTTCTAACTCTAAAAGTAAGTCACTAAAATCATATTCTTTTAAATCTTGACCATAATGACCTGTATGTATTCCAGTTAATACAACTTCTTTATAACCATTTTTAACAAGTGCTTTTATTTCACTAATTACATTTTCTTTTTTCTTACTTCTTACATTACCTCTTGTATATGGAATTATACAATATGAACAAAAATTATTACATCCATCTTGAATCTTAACAAATGCTCTTGTATGATTTTCAAATTTATCTAAATACATATCTTCAAAAGATGTATGAAATAGATCATAAATATTTTCTATTTTTTTATTATCCTTTATATATTCTTCAACTAAGTCTACTATTTTATTTTTATCTTTATTACCTATAATTATTGAAACACCATCTATATCTTCTATTACTTTTGAATTAACCTGAGCATAACAACCCATCGCAACAACAACAGCATTCTTATTTTTATTACATGCACTTCTAAGCATTTTCCTACTTTTTTGATCACTTGCATTAGTAACAGAACAAGTATTTACTACATAAACATCTGCATAATCATCAAAAGATACTATCTCATAACCTCTTTTTTTAAATTCATTAATTGCGTATTCTGTTTCATATGCGTTAACTTTACAGCCTAATGAACAAAATCCAACTTTCATAATATACCTCCTTAAAACAAAAACAGTAAATAATTACTGTTTTATGATATCATAACTTTTTAATTAGTCAAGATTATTTCTAAATGTTTTTAAGTTTCCTAAAAACTCATTTTCTCTTTCTTCTTCACTTTTAGTTTCATCTAATTTAAACTCTTCTAAATCAATAAAATTTTCATTAATATCGTCATTTTTCTTAACACCATATATTGGTGAAACTATTTGAGATGCCTTAAATGTTCCAGCATATTCTCCCTTTTTATTAACAAATGGTTCCTGTTTTTTTTCTGCTTTAATAACCTTAACAGGTTCTTTCTTTTCTTCTGCTTTTGTTTCTGCTCTATAAATTATTTTTTTAGCGCCTGCTCTTTTAACAAGTTCATCATAACTTATAATCGCATCTTTTTCTTGTTCTTCTTCAAAATTAGTTAAATCAATAGGTTCTTGTTCTAGTGTATTCTCAATTAATTTTGATATTTCTTCAATACTACTTGGTTTTGTAACAATTACTTCTTCTTTTGGTTCTTCAATTTCTAAAGATTCTATTTCTTCTTCATCTAATTTTTCTATAATCTCTGGAGTTTTTTTCTTTTCTTCTTTAACTATTAATTTTGGCATTTCTTTTTTTGTTTCAACCACTTTTGTTAGTGCAATAGGTGTTTCAACATTATCTTCTTCTTTTATTAAGTCTGAATATCTTTTAATATTTCTGTTTTCCATATCATATTTATTATTTTTCTTTTTAGTTATAAGATTAATAACTGTAATACTTATAAGCATTAAAAATACAAGTACAATCAAAAATAATAATATTTGACTACTTTTATCCATATCTGAAAATTTAAATAATATTGAACCCATATTTTTCATAATGCCACCTCATAATTTATTAAACTCATAATATACATAGGAACTGTTTCAGTTCTTAAAATTAAATTACCTAAAGTAACTGGAATAAACCCATTTTTTTCTAATTTTTCTTCTTCAGAAATAGTAAGGCCCCCTTCAGGACCAACCACTATGATAATTCTATCACAATTCGTCGAATTTTGTAACACATTTTTAATAGTTTTTTCATTTTCTTTTGTTGAGCATGTAAGTTTTAAGTCATAATCCAATTTTGATACTTCATCTATAGACATAATACCTTTAATAATAGGCTTAATATTTCTATGAGATTGTTCTGCTGCTTCCTTTGTAATTGTATTCCATCTATCTATTTTCTTATTTTCTTTTCCATCAATTTTTATTTTACTTCTATCAGAATTTACAAGTATAAAATCATATATACCAAGTTCTGTACACTTTTGTAAAATAAAATCAAGTTTCTTTTCATTTACTAAAGAAACTGCTATTGTTACCTTTACAGGAAGTTCATTATTTACATCAATAATATCTTTTACACTATAACTTACATCTTTTTTGGATATATCATTTATCTCACACAAATAAACTTTTTCATCATATACAATTTCTATTTTGTCATTTATTTTCATCCTCATTACATTTATTATATGATGTTTATCTTTATCACTAATATTTAAATCTTTATCTACTGCAAAATATCTCTGCATATTTATCACCATTTTCATTATAAATTAGAAAAAAATAATATACAATGAATTTTACGAACATTTATGTTTCTTTACAAAATTTTACTAGTAAAAAATGTCATATTTTGGTATACTAATATTGTTAAGGAGAATGATATATGGATAATAATGATTTTATGGAATATAATCCTAGCCCATTTTCAAATGGATTTAGTATGCTTAATACTTATGCTGAAGACTTAAGTAAAAAAGAATATGTTACTAATCCCGCTATTGCTAGAGAAGAAGAAATAAAAAAATTAATACTTGTATTACTTAGTCCTGAAAAATCTGCTGTTTTAACAGGTAAACCAGGTATAGGTAAAACTGCTATTGTTGAAGGATTAAATTATTTAATTCAAAGAAAAGAAGTACCTAATGCACTATTAAATACAAAAATATATAAAATTAATACTTCTTCATTACTTGGAACATATACAAATGATGGTGTCGAAGATTCTAAACTTCAACTTTTAATTAATGAAATAATGGGTAAAAAAGATATAATTCTATTTATTGATGAAATACATACACTTGTTACTGCATCAAAAAATGGTGACGTTGACTTTCTAAATATGTTAAAACCAGGTCTTGATAGAGGTGACATAAAAATAATTGGTGCGACTACTACTCAAGAATTTGAGGAAAACTTACTTAAAGATAAAGCGTTCTTAAGACGTTTTGAAAGAATAGAAATTGCTGAACCAGATCAAGAAACAACTGTAAAGATTCTTATAGGAACAACAAAGAAAATTGAAAAATCAACTGGCGTTAGATGGCCATATACTAATTGGGTCTTAGAAAATGTATGTAAATTTATAGTTGATATGACAAGTGAATATAAAAGAGTTTATGAAAATAATTCAAGATACCCAGATGTTTCACTAGCACTTTTATCAAAATGTTTTACATATGCTAGATTTGAAAACTCAGATATAGTTACATTTAAACATATATATGCAGCAATAAAAAACTGTAATAGTGTATATCCTGATGTAGTACAGAAAGAATTAGTAAAATTTAAAGAAACATTTAAAGAATTCTTAGAAAAAGAAAAGGTAGAACTTTAATTTAAGTTTTACCTTTTTAATATTCTATATTACTTTTTGATACTTCTATTGCTGGACGAACTCCATAGCCGCCAGCATCCGAAACAGCGCCGTGGTTCACATTGCGGTTGGTGCCGTCCACATTCCAAGCGTTCGTAGAATTATCGGAACGAGCGTTCTCTAGCCACCATGCCCATGCTGCATTACCATTACTTGAGAATTTAGTGTTTTCTAGTAAATAAATAAAGTTATCTAACTCTCCTACTTTCAATGTCGGTATACTAGTTAATCCTGTACCTTTCCTTACTTCTTGTATTGTTAAAAGTCTTGCTGTATATCCTGCATAACTAAAATCACTTGGTGTGGTTTCTCCTATTGTTGTATTTCCACCCTTTTCATTTAAAACTGACCTTGTTGTATTTGTTAAGCTTACATTACTCCATTGACTTGTTGTTGGTAATTGTTCTATAGCTGTTCTTGGTCCGTGCCAATTTTCTCCTGAACTATCGTATGCATATAATGAATTTGTACTAGGATTACCTGCACTTACATTATTATAATATATTAATACAGTTGTATTATCCATATCTGTTACATAATAAAACCTTTCTGTTTCTGGATTATATTCTCCATCACCATTTACGTCACAATCAAACGCATCACCACTTGTTAATACGCCTTTTGTTCCTAAATTACCATATGTAATTGTACTTGTTCCTTTTGAACCACTGGCTGTATATCCTGCACCTGAGCAATAATATTTTGAGTCAGTTTGTGTACATTCTTCTGTATGAAGTACTGTAGCCCTTTTACATATTGGTCTTTTTGTATCACCTTTACTTATACTATTGCCATCAAATTTTAATGTATCATCACTAAATGTATTATTACAATATTTAATGCTTCCTGATACTTTATCTTTATTTTTTATTTCAAGTGCCTTTGCGTTACCACTTGTTTGGTCATCAAAATTGAATATATAACACCCATCTGTTTCTTTTGTAAATACTGGTCCAGTTAAATCACTTGACGCTACTTGTGTTTTAATCGCATCTTTTACAAGTTTAATACTACTACTTGTCGCACTTTCTCTTGATTTATTTATAATATCTAATACTTTTGGTACTGCTATTACTGTTATTATTCCTAGTATTACAATTACTGCTAGTAATTCTATTAATGTAAATCCTTTTTTCTTCATTTTATACTCTCCTATTACTATTTATATTTTACAATTATAATCATTTATTATCAAGTGATTTTCTTAAAATAACGCATAGTTTACAACAAAAAAGTCCTTTTTTAAAGGACTTTTAATTATCTTCTAAAGAATTTTCTAAATTTTGTTATGAAATCATTATTATCATCTAAATTAGTTTTAGATAATTCATTAAATAATTCTCTTTGTTTTTTATCAAGTTTAGTTGGTATAACAACTTTTATAACAATATACATGTCTCCAACTTTTGATGAGTTAATGTATGGAACACCTTTTCCTTTAATTCTATGTTTATCTCCATTTTGAGTTCCTTCTGGTATATTTAATACTATACTTTCTTTCATTAAAGGAACATCTTTCTTACATCCTAAAGTTGCTTCAACTATATTTATAGGTAATTCCATATAAACATCATTACCATCTCTTTTAAATATTTGATGGTCTTCAATATGAAATTCAACATAAACGTCACCATTAGGTCCACCATTAATTCCAGCTTCACCTTTTTCTTTTATACGAATTTGTTGACCTTCATCAATACCTGCTGGAACAGTTACTGTAATTGTTTTTCTCTTTTTTACTTTACCTGTTCCTTTACAATCAGAACATACAGTATCAAATGATTTACCTCTTCCTGAACACTCTGGACATGTTGTTTTTGAAACAAATGATCCAAACATTGTTCTTTGTTCTTCTGTTACTGTACCAGAGCCATGACATCTTGAACATTTCTTTTCACCATGTCCACCTTTACCATTACAGTTATCACAAGTTTCATATACATCAAGTGTAAAATCTTTTTTACATCCATAAATTGCTTCCATAAAAGATAATTTCATATTAAATAATAAATCTTTACCTTTTTGTGCTCTATTAGAACTCTTTCTGCTTCCACCACCAAAGCCAAAACCTTGGCCAAATACACCTGATAATATATCAGATAAATCTATATCATCAAAACCAAATGATGAAGATGAGAAGCCTCCGTTAAATCCACCATTAAATCCACCATATCCAGCATTACCATTTTGATCAAATGCGGCATGACCATATTGATCATACATTTTTCTTTTATTTTCATCAGACAATACTTCATATGCTTCTTGTACTTCTTTAAATTTTTCAGCAGCATCTGGTGCTTTATTTAAATCAGGATGGTATTCTTTTGCTAAACGTCTAAAAGCACTTTTTATTTCTTTATCAGTTGCAGTTTTAGATACTCCTAAAACCTCATAATAATCTCTTTTTGCCAATTTACTTCACCTCTATTTTTCATTTGATAAAGTTTTAAATTCTTCTATTGCTTCATCAAACATTCTAATCGCACTTTCGTATACTTCTTTGTCTTCCATATCTACTCCTGCAATTTTTAATGTATTTAAAGGATTTTCTCTGCATCCATTTTTTAGCATTTTTAAATAATTATCTAGTGCTCCCTCTTCATTATTTAAAATACCTTCTGCTATTTTACATGCAGCACTTATTCCTGTCGCATATTTATATACATAGAAATCATAATAGAAATGAGGAACTTTTTCCCACTCATATCTAATTAAATCATCTACTACTACGTTTTCACCAAAATATAATTTATTTAGTTCATAGTATTTATCACATAATTTATCAGATGTAATTACATCATCATTTTCTATTAAATCATATGCGTATTTTTCAAATTCAGAAAACATAACTTGACGATATATTGTACCTTTAAATAATTCAAGTAATTTATTAAGTACAATTAATTTTTCTTCTTTACTTTTACTTGTTTTAAGTAAATATTTTGAAAGTAATATTTCATTTACAGTACTTGCTACTTCAGCTACAAATATTGGATAACTACCATACTGAATAGGCTGATTGTTTACAGTATAGTAAGTATGCATAGAATGTCCACCTTCATGTGCAAGCGTTGATACATCATTAAGTGTTCCTTGATAATTTAAAAGAATATATGGATATGTATCATAACATCCACCAGAGTATGCTCCTCCTCTTTTATTTTTATTTGGATAAACATCTACCCATTTTTCATCAAAGATTTTCTTAAAGTTATTAACGTAATCGTCTCCTAAAACACTAAGTGCATTTAAAACCATTTCTTTGGCTTCTTCAAATGAATATTTTTTATCTCCTTCATCTATCATAGGAGTATATATATCATATAAATGTAATTCATCTAGATTAAGAACTTCTTTTTTTAATTCATAATATTTTTGATATACATCTAAATTATTATGAATTGTATCTACTAAAGTATTATAAACACTTTCTTTCATATCATCTTTATAAAGTGATGCCAAAAATGCTGAAGAATATCCTCTTAATTTTGCCATACTAACACTTTCATTAATAGAACCATTAAATAATGATGTAATTGTATTTTTAAATTGTTTATAATGATTATATAATGATTCAAAAGCATCTTTTCTAACACTTCTATTTTTAGACTCTATATAAACACTATAATTTGTATCAGTAAGTTCTACAATATTACCATTTTCATCTTTAATTTCACCAAAAGTCATATCTGAATCAACTAAATAGCCATATGTTTCTTCATCATTACCAAATGCTTTTGATATATTTGATAATAATTTTTCTTCTTCATCAGATAACATATATTTTTTATATCTAAATGAATCTTTCAAATTATTTTCATGTTCTAAAAGTCTTGGTTCTTCTTTATAAAATTCTTCTATTAAAGAATAATCTTTTTTTAACATTTCAGTACTTGTAAAAAACATGTTCTTAGATGCATAATCATATAAATTAACAACTTTACTTCTAAGTTCTTGATTTTCTGTATTTGCTACATCTTCATCTTTTTTAAGATTTGAATAACTATATAATTTTTCAAGTAATCTTTCTATTTCTAGTTCATCAACTATAGAATCATAAAATATTTTAGCATTATCCATAGTATGATTTTCATACTTTTTTCTATATTCTGTAATTAAATTTTTTACTTTCTTGCAGTCACTTTCAAAATCAGCATTAGTTTTATATACCTTAGTTAAATCCCATTTATATTTATCGTCAATCATACTTCTATCTTTAATTATTTCAGTCATATGTTCTCCTTTTATTAAACAAATTTAGAAGCCCACTATTGGACTTCTAAACTTCTATTTATTATTTTTCTTCATAATCTGCATCTACTACTGAATCATCTTTTTTGTCATCATTAGTGCTTTCAGATGTTGCACCTGCATTTGCTTGATTTGCTTTTGCAGCTTCTTCATAAACTTTAGAACCTAGAGCCATAGCTTTTTCATTTAATTTTTCTTTAGCATCTTTCATCTTATCTAAGTCATTAGAATCCATTGCTTCTTTAGCTACTTTAACAGCATCTTCTGCTTCACTCTTTTCTTTATCAGTAATCTTATCGCCTAAATCTTTAATAGCCTTTTCAGTTGCGAATACTAATTGTTCAAGTTCGTTTTTAACATCTGCTTCTTCTTTTCTCTTAGCATCTTTTTCTTTATTTGCTTCTGCTTCTTTAACCATTTTATCTATTTCTTCATCAGAAAGTGATGTTGAAGCAGTAATTGTAATAGATTGTTCTTTATTAGTTCCAAGATCTTTAGCCTTAACATTAACTATACCATTAGCATCTATATCAAATGTAACTTCGATTTGAGGAATTCCTCTAGGTGCTGGTGGGATATTATTTAATTGGAAGTTACCAAGTGTCTTGTTATCACTTGCCATTGGTCTTTCACCTTGAAGAACATGTATATCAACTGCTGGTTGATTATCAGCTGCAGTACTAAATACTTGACTCTTACTTGTTGGAATTGTTGTATTTCTTGGAATTAATACAGTCATAACTCCACCCATTGTTTCAATACCAAGTGAAAGTGGTGTTACATCAAGAAGAACTATATCATTAACTTCACCTGTAAGTACTCCACCTTGGATAGCAGCACCCATAGCAACAACTTCATCTGGGTTAACTCCTTTAGATGGTTCTTTGCCAAGTTCTTTCTTAATTAAATCAGTTACCATTGGTATTCTAGTAGATCCACCAACGAATATAACTTTATCAATATCATCTTTAGTAAGTTTAGCATCTTTTAATGCTTTTCTAACTGGTTCTAGAGTTGATTCTACAAGATCACGAATTAATTCTTCAAATTTAGCTCTTGTTAATGTTGTTTCTAAGTGAAGTGGTCCATTTTCTCCTTGTGATATAAATGGTAAGCTTATTTGAGTGCTTGATACTCCACTTAAATCTTTCTTAGCTTTTTCAGCTGCATCTTTAATTCTTTGCATAGCCATTTTATCAGTACTTAAATCAATGCCATTTTCTTTTTTGAATAAATCAACTAAGTAATCTGATACTCTATTATCAAAATCATCTCCACCTAAATGGTTATTACCTGATGTTGATTTAACTTCGTAAACACCATCACCAAGTTCTAGAATAGATACATCGAATGTACCACCACCAAGGTCATAAACTAAGATAGTATGTAAATCATCTTGTTTATCTGAACCATATGCTAAAGCTGCTGCTGTAGGTTCATTAATAATTCTTTCAACTTCAAGGCCTGCGATTTTACCAGCATCTTTAGTTGCTTGTCTTTGTGCATCATTAAAATATGCTGGAACAGTAATAACTGCTTTAGTTACTTTTTCTCCTAAATAACTTTCTGCATAATCTTTAATATATCCTAAAATCATTGCTGAAATTTCTTGTGGTGTATATTTTTTACCATTTGCTTCTACTTTTTCATCTGTACCCATTAATCTTTTAATTGAATAAATTGTATTTGGGTTTGTTACCATTTGTCTTTTAGCAGCATCACCAACGATTATTTCATCACCTTTAAATGCTACTACAGATGGTGTAGTTCTATTTCCTTCTGGATTTGCAATAACTGTTGCATTTCCACCTTCTAATACTGCACAACAACTATTTGTTGTACCTAAATCAATACCTATAATTTTACTCATATATATCCTCTCCTTTATTTACTAACCTTTACCATTGCTGGTCTTATAACTTTATCTTTATAAGTATACCCCTTTTGGAGTACTTCTATTACTATATTTTCCTTTGTTCCTTCTTTTTCTTCTTGCATTACTGCTTGATGATAACTTGGATCAAATTCTTTATCTATAGCTTCTATTTCTTTAACTTCAAACTTTTCTAATATATTTTTTAAACTATTATATATCATTGTCATACCCTTTTGATAACTTTCAATATCAGTAGTTTTAGCATCTACATTAAGAGCTCTTTCAAAATTATCTATAACTGGTAATAACTCAGTTATAAGTGATTCATTTGAATATTTTAGAAGTCTATTTGTTTCTTCATCTTTTCTTCTTAAAGTATTAACCATTTCTGCTGCAATTCTCATATTTTTATCTTTAAGAGTATTAATTTCATTTTGAAGTTCTTCTAGTTTTTTATCTTTCTTATGTTCCTTTTTATGTTCTTTAGGTTCTTCTGCTTTCTTTTCTTCTTTTATTTCTTCATTTTTGTTTTCTTCCACAAAGAAACCTCCCTACTTTTCAATCTCTTCTTTTAAGTATTCAAGTAAACTTACAACTCTATCATATTCCATTCTTTTAGGTCCTAGAATTGCAAGTGTTCCCTCTCTACCATTTACATTATATTTTGTTTTTATTACTGTCAAATCATCATCTATGTTGTTTTCATTACCTATGTACACATTTATACCAGAGTCATCTTCTTTAATTTTAGAAACAATATTGTCATTATCAAACTTATTAACTAAATCTTTAATTTTTCTAGCATCAGATGAAAATTCATCAAGTTCAAGTAAATTATTTTTACCCCTCATAGTCATATCTGCACTATCTTTAAAATTATTAAATGCATTATAGAACGCATTATAAAGTATTTCATGATGTTTTACATATTGATTAATAATTGGTTTAATTTCAAACTCTAGTTTAGATGTAACTTCATCAATTGGGGTACCAACAATAAGTTTATTAATAAGTTCAACAGTTTTATTTACTTCTTCCAGATTAGAACCTGTTATATTAATTATTTTATTTTCAACATGTCCTTTATCTGTTACAAGAATAGCTGTTACATTATTTTCATCGATTGGAATTGCTTCTACTTTTTTAAGTTTACTTTCTAAAGCATTATCCTTTAATATAACTGCTGTATAATTAGTCATTTCAGATATTATCTCTAAGCTTTTTATTATTGCATCACTTAATACTAATGAATTATTTTGAAATATTGTTTGAAGTTTTAATACATCTTCACCACTCATTTCTTTTGGTTTCATTAAGTTATCAACGTAATATCTATAACCTTTCTCAGATGGAACTCTACCTGATGATACATGTGTTTTTTCTAAGTATCCTAAATCCTCTAAGTTAGCCATCTCATTTCTAACTGTCGCACTAGATACATTTAATGAATCACAAATAGATTTTGAACCAACTGGCTTTGGTACTTTTATATACTCTTCAACTATAATTTTTAATATAGCACTTTGTCTTTCTGTAAGCATATATTCACCTCTAATCCAAGTGTACAATCTAATTATAGCACTTATTTTAGCAATGTCAATAGATGAGTGCTAATTATTTTAAAATATTAAAAAAATATGAATTTTACATCATATTTTATTTTCTTAAACTATCAAAATGTTTTATTAATTTCTTTTCAGAATCTTTATCTATATTATAATGATTATATAAATAAGAATCTAAATTTTGAGTTTTTGAAAGTAATATTTCTGGTTTATCTACTTCTATATTCTTTTTTTCAAATGGATTATTAATTATTGGTGTGCATTCTAAAATATTCTCACTTTCACCATTTACTATTCCAATAATTGAATAATCAGAATCATCAACTTTACCTGTTATAACTTTAGCATCTACTTTTAAAATAGGATTATTAAGAAGTACACTTATTAAATTTGATATATACATAGAATCTTTACCATCAAGATTAAGATTATTTATATAATTATAAACATATAAAATTCTGTCATAAAAATTTAAATCATCAATATTATATTGTCCATTTATATCATTTGAAATACTAAGAATGTGCCTTTTTAACATCTTTGCCTGACTTAATGTACTATTTTCAATTACATTTTCTAATTTTTTAAATTTAGGTTGCCATATAAGCCTTCTTGCTGGAATATCTATTTTACATTTAGAATTATCTAAATCAAGTGGTAAATGTTCTTTTTCACTCATATTCATTCTTTCTATATATAATGATATATTACATTTTCCATTATAATTTAATCTATTTAAGACATCAATATAAACTGGAATTAACTCATCAGATGCATTTATATTTATATTTTTTACTTTATTTTCATTCAAATATTTAATAAATTGATAAGCATTTATAACGCTTTGATGATTTCTTTTACTTGCATCATATATTTCAAAATTTAACATACCTATATTATTAAACTTTTTATTAATAGTAAAATTATAAAATTCATTACTAGTAATTTTAACTATTTTATCATTTACTTCACATACATTTTTAGGCAATAATTCTTCTATATTTTTCATATAATGCACCTCTTTTTTCATGGTTATATATTTTATAAAAATTTAATAAATTAGTCAATAAAAAAACATTTAGAAAGTTCTAAATATTTAATCTATCTTAATAAATGGTTCAAGTAAATCATATCCAAAGAAATATACTAAAGATGCGATTAAAACAAGTGCAACTATTAGACCTACTTGAATTTTTAATATTCTATTATCTTTTTTAGTTTCTTCTTTTTTTATTTCTTCTTCCGCAATTTGTTCTTCCTTTTCATAAACATCAAATAGTCTATTTACATCAATAACAGTTCCTTCTGTATCTTGGTTTTGAGTACTATCATTATCAAAAATTGTACCCTTAATTTCTTCACTATTATTACTAGTTTCATCTAATGTTTCTATATTATCATCTGTTGCTTCTTCAAAATCAATCATTTCAAAATCATCATTTATTTTCTTTTCTTCATTCATCTTTTTATTCTCCTTTATACAAAATTTACTAATATATCGTTTAATACATAAAAATATTTTTTAGGCACATATATATTTATTTTATCATCAATTAATAATCCTTTATTAATTAATTCTTTTATAACTTCTATTTCATTTATATTTATACCATATTTTTTATTAAAATTATCTTTATTTATTCCATTTGTAAGTCTTAAACCTAATATAAATTCATACTTTATTTCATCTTCTTTAGTAAGTACTTCTTCTTGCTTTTCATAACTACCACTTATATATTTAGATAAATTTCTAGTATTTGTATACCTTATATTATCTATATAACCTGCTGCTCCTAAACCAAATCCATAATATTCATTATTTTTCCAATATGTTAAGTTATGTCTTGATTCATAAGAGGTAATAGAATAATTACTTACTTCATATCTATGATATTTATTTTCTAATTTTTTATCTATAAGATCATACATATCACTATCAAGATCATCAGATATATACTTTGTATTATCAATATAAAGTTTAGTATTTTTTTCTATTATTAACGAATAACAAGATATATGTTTTATATCAAGTTTAAGTATTTTTTCTATATCCTCTTCTAATTCATCTAAACTTTCATTTTTTAGTGCATACATTAAATCTACATTTATATTATCAAAATACTTTTTAGCAAGTTCTACCTTTTCTTTTATTATAACAGATGTATAATTTCTACCTAAATATTTTAAATATTTATCGTTAAATGATTCTATTCCAATACTTAATCTATTTACTTTATTTTCTTTTAATATTTCTAATTTTTCTTCTGTTATATCTTCTATATTTACTTCAAATGTAAATTCATAGTCTTTACTTAATTTAAATATTTTAATAATAGAAAATAGTTTATTTAATTCTGAAACACTTAAAGAGGAAGGTGTTCCACCACCAACATAAATTGTATCTAATATTTCATTCTTATAATTATTAGTAATTTCTTTTTCTAATGCATCTAAATATTTTTTAACAAAATTTTTATTGTATAAAAGTTTACAAAAATCACAATAACTACAAATATTATTACAAAAAGGTATATGTATATATGCACTTTTTACCATAATTATCTTCCTCTATTCAATAAAAATTATACCATATATAAAAAGAAAAAACTATTGTTTAAATAGTTTTATTTTACATTTTTAATATTTTCTTCTTTTGAATTTTGTATTCTATGTTTTGCATACATATCTTCAAGACGTGAAAGTCTTTCTTTATCCGCAAATCTTTTTACTCCATCATATATTGTAGATGATGGTACACCAAACATTTTTTCTGCTTCTTCATAAGTTAAATCCTTATCAAGCATCTCATCTATTAAACATAAAACTTTTTCTTTACCTAGATAAGAATTACCTTTACTTGATCCTGTTTTACCACCTTTTATTTGTCCATCTAAAATTATACCCATTTGTGCTTCTTTTACTTTTTTAAATAGTTCTATATCAATACTTTGAAGTTTATCTTTGCTATTTATATATTTTTTTATTGAACTAGGTGACATATTAAAATGTTCTGCCGTTTGTATAATAGTTGCATTATTATCTACTATATAATTTGCGACTGTTATTATTTTTTCTTCCATATTTTTATCCATATTAATCCTCCACGCTTAGTACTTCAAGAAATGCTTCAGGAGGAAGTTCTACACTTCCAATTGTTTTCATTTTCTTTTTTCCTTCTTTTTGCTTTTCTAGTAATTTTCTTTTTCTTGAAATGTCTCCACCATAACATTTTGCAAGTACATTTTTTCTATTTGCTTTTATATCACATCTAGCAATAACTTTATTATTACAACATGCTTGAACAGGCACTTCAAATAATTGTCTTGGAATTATTTCTTTTAATTTTTGAGTAATTGCATTACCTCTTTTATATGCGAAATCTTTATGAGTAATAATAGAAAATGCATCAACTATATCACCATTAAGCATTATATCAACCTTAACTAAATCACTTTGTTTATTACCAATAAATTCATAATCAAACGATGCATAACCTTTTGTTGTACTTTTTAATTTATCAAAGAAATCATATACTATTTCAGATAGTGGAAGTTCATAGTGTATATTTACTCTTGTATCAATATAATCCATATTTATAAAATTACCTCTTTTATTTTGGCATAATTCCATAACAGGTCCTATAAATTCACTTGGTACAAATATATTTGTTTTAATATATGGTTCTTCTATTTTACTAATTACTTGTCTATCAGGAAGTTTAGTTGGATTATCAACATAAACTATATCACCATTTGTAAGCGTTACTGTATAAATAACTGATGGACTTGTAAGTATTATTTCAATATTAAATTCTCTTTCTATTCTTTCTTTTATTATATCCATATGAAGAAGTCCTAAAAATCCACATCTAAAACCAAATCCTAGCGCTTTACTTGTTTCAGGTTCAAATGTAAGTGATGCATCATTTAATTTTAATTTTTCAAGTGCATCCCTTAGATCATTATATTTATTTGTTTCTACTGGATAAATGCCTGAATATACCATTGGTTTTATTTCTTTATAACCTGGTAATACTTCTTTAGCAGGATTATCATCAAGAGTTATTGTATCACCTATTTTTACATCACTTATTTTTTTAATAGATGCACAAACATAGCCAACATCACCAGAAACAAGTTCTTTTACCTTTTCTTCTTTTGGAGTTGATACACCAAGTTCTGTTACTTCGTGACTTGCTCCTGTACTCATAAATCTTATTTTGTCTCCTACTTTTAATTTACCATCTACTATTCTAGTTTGGATAACTACTCCTCTATATGAATCAAATACACTATCAAAAATAAGTCCTCTAAGATTTGAATTTATTTCACCATTTGGACATGGAATTCTATTTATTACAGCATCAAGTAATTTATCTATACCAAAACCTGTTTTTGCACTTGTCAAAATTATTTCATCATCACTAAATCCAAGTACTTCTCTTAGTTCTTTTTTTACTTTATCAACATCAGCATTAGGTAAATCTATCTTATTTATAACCGGTATTATAGTTAAATCATTTTCTAAAGCTAAATATACATTTGCGAGTGTTTGTGCTTCTATTCCTTGTGCTGCATCAACTACTAAAATTGCTCCTTCACAAGCAGCTAAACTTCTAGACACTTCATATGTAAAATCTACGTGACCTGGTGTATCTATTAAATGAAGTGTATAACCTTTATAATTTAACTTAACTGCATTAAGTTTTATTGTTATTCCTCTTTCTCTTTCAAGATCCATATTGTCAAGCATTTGATCTTTTGATTCTCTTTTTGTAACTGCACCTGTTAATTCAAGCATTCTATCTGCTATTGTACTTTTTCCATGATCTATATGCGCAATTATTGAAAAATTTCTTATTTTATCTTGATTCATATTTCTTCACCTAGAAATAATTATACAATAAATAAAAGAAACTAACAAGGTTTCATTTACTTGTTAGTTTACAATACTATTTACTATAGAATTTTTTACCATTAATGTATGAATAAAAATTATTAACACCATTTTCTGTTACATTAATATATAAGTCATTATATGAATTAAATGTTACATTCTTATCTAATGTTACTACAACTTTTTTCTCTTTTATGTTATAAAGCTCAACCTTATCATCATATTTTAGTTGTATTATATCACTAGGTATTGATGATGATACAAACACTTTTTCTATAATATTTTCTTTTAACACTTTTCCATTTTCAGCAAGCAGCATATATTTACCATCTTTATATACTTGCCAAAAATGAATTTTTTTATCATTTGTAATAATAGAAAAAATTGAATTTGAATCATAATCATCACTTACTTTTTCAAATTTTTTATTTATTATGTATTCTTTTTTTCCATCTTCTGAAACTAACATATAATCAGAATAACCAGTTTTTACTTTTGCATAAGATGTTTTATTTACAGCATTTCCTGAAAAATCATAAAAATTATATCCATAACAAGTTGAGTTATCATAACAAGGAATTTGTTTTTTTGAACTCATAATAATTAATGAATTGTCATAATTATTTTGTAAAGATATATCATTATTAGAAAATAGTGAAACTAATGTATCATCTTTCTTACTTAATTTACCATCTTTATAAAAACTATATGTTGACTTAGTATAATCATCTTTTTTTAGATAATTTTTAGTATCCTTGTAGAAAAATACAGTATCATCTACTATGTTACCATCTTTATCATATAATGTATACGTGCTATTTCTAGCAGCAAATCCATCATCTAATATATCAAGTCCATTACTTGCTTCAACACCATCAAGTATTAACTTATCATTCTTATATACATTATATTTATTATTTTTTAAATAAACACTTATAATATCGCCTTTATGTGTATTAATATAATTTTCACCATCTAAAGTAATTATTCTTTTTCCTTCATCTAAATTATATATATATATTTTATTATCAATAAACATTTCACAAAATAAATCTTTACATCTTAAGTCGCTATATGATGTTTTTGAATTACTATTTATTTCATCTATCTTTTTACCATTATAGTCAAATAATATAATTGCATTGCTTAACGTTGCTTTATACATATTTGAATCATCTGATGATTCATCTAAATCAAACTTATAATCGTCTGTTTTAAAAACTTCTTTTCCTTTTGAATTTAATACATAATTTGTACTTTCATTTGATGCTTTATAAAGTGATTCAATTTGTGATATATGAGAATACTTACCATATTTTACAACAAATTTACCACTAGTATTTATAATTCCATATTGTCCATCATCATTTTTAACAACTGATGATCCATTATAAAAATCACATTCATTTGAAAAATCAAATTTTGTTATTTGCTTTCCTACTGCATTAAACACAGCATATTTTCCTCTATTATCAGAAATACAAAAAACATTTTTATTTGATATAGTTTCATTATTATTCTCATCTTGAATTATATTATTATTTTTCTTATTAAGAAATATGAGTGAAATTATAATGACAACTAAAACTCCAATAAAAATTAAAATTATATTTCTTAAACCTTTTTTATCTCCCATATTTTTACCTCCATCTTTTTTTTCATAATAACATATCAAAAATGCGTGTTCAATAAAATAATTGCTTTAATCGTAAAATAATGTAAACTACTCAATTAATTTTTCTACTACTTTAAACGTTTTTTCAAGACCACCAGATATTCCATTATTAATCATATCTGATAATGTATTACCTATATCTGTTACTTTATTATCATATTTTTTTGTATTATCAGTTAAATATTTTTTAATATCTACTTTTTTCCCTTCCTTTAAATCTTTTTCAAACTCTTTCATTTTTTCATTAGTAAGAGTTGTTTCTTCTTTTTTCTCATATTCATAATAACCAGAAACAGATGCTATATAAAAAGATATATATAGTGTAAATAATACGAATATGATTGTATTAAAGATTTTTTTAGGTTTTATTTTCATTTATCATCACCATTAATATATTTATTAAATATAAATGTTAATGCTTCAATTGTATTTGTTACTTCTTCTATAGTATTTTCTTTCGCACCAAGTTCAATTAACATTATATTTTTATTTAAATCTTGGTTATAATACGCTTTTCTTTCATAAATACCTCTAGATAATCCTGGATAATATTTATCCATTAATGTATCTAATTCTGTCATATTTTTCTTATTTTCTAAATAGTTTTCATTTTTTGTACCTAATACAAATAAAACTCTTGCATAATTTTTATTATTTATTGTACATGTTGAAATATTTTTATCAACTGAATCTCTATGCATATCTATATAATATTTAATACTCTGATATTTATTTATTTTTTCTTTTAAAAATATTCTAGTAGTATTATAAAAATCATTATCATTTATTCCTGATATTCTATTAAATTCATTTATATTAGTATCTTCTACAATTGTATTTATATTACTTTTATTTAAGCTTTCCGCAAGTAAATAAGATGCCATAAGAACATTTGGGTTTACATTAGAATTTTCAAATCCACTATTAGAATATGTTTCAAGTTGATGTGTATTATATAAATATATAACAGGGTTTTCTTTATCTTTTAATGGATTTTCAACATATGATGTTATTTTTTCATATACAGATGCATTATAATCATCTTCTTTTGCTTCAGCATCTTTTGTATATTTATTTTTTGTTTCAGCTTTTGATGATTTTATATTACTAGGTAAAAGAGTTGTAGGATCTTTTAAATCAATATTTGATACCATTTTTAAACTTTCTTCTAATAATATTTTTTTATTGTCCTTTTTATATGCGGCACTAAGTAAATAATCAACATATTTCTTATTTTTTATATCTATGTCTTTTTTTGATAAAAAATTAAATGTAAATGAATAAGACAGATATATTGCAAATATAAAAATTAATAATTTAAATATTTTTTTAGGAAAATTCTTCTTTTTTTTACTATGATTTTTTAATTTAGCCCTTTTCATAGAAATCACCCTACAAATAGAATAATCCATGTATTTTAAATAAAGTGTCGATATATATTAAAATTTAAAAAGTTTACACTTTTAAGTGTGTAACTTTGTCATGAAGTGCATTATTTATTCCAGTTGATATTACATTTGCGAGCCTATCAATAACAAAATCTATTTCTTTTGGTGTAACTATCATATTATATCCAACTGGATTTATAGCCTCTATTAATAATGATTTAAAGTCTTCTTCTTTTAAAGTTCCAATTAAACCAAAAAGATTGTTTTTTTCATCAATTTCAAGATTATTTTTATCTATATTAGTTCTTACTATTTTTAATTTTTCTTTTGGATTATCCATATTATTTTTCATATAACATATATAATTTTCTAAATATTTAAGTGTATCATTTACTATTGTTACTGTATCTACTACAGTTGGAACACCAACCGCAAATACAGGTATATTAAGTACATCTTTACTAATTTCTTTTCTAGTATTTCCAATTCCTGATCCAGGATTTATTCCAGCATCCGTTATTTGGATTGTTTTATTTACTCTATCAACATTGGATGCTTTTAGTGCATCAACCACAATTACAAAATCTGGTTTTATTTCTTTTATAAGTGCATATATAATATCACTAGTTTCTATTCCTGTTTGTCCCATAACCCCAGGATTAAATGCAGATACTACTCTAAAACCATCTTCTACATTTATTCCAAGAGAAAACAAATGATTTGTGACTATTATATCATTAATAGAAAGTGGTCCTAGTGAGTCTGGAGTACTTTTTTCATTTCCAAGACCAATTATTATGCATGATGCACTAGATGGTATATTATGACTTTCTATCATTTTTTTTAGCTCACTCGTAAAAACTTCTTCAACATTTATAGAATTATTATAATCAGTCACATCATCAAACGATATTGTTATATATTTGCCACATTTTTTATTAAACTTATCTTGATTCTCTTTTGTTACATCTACTGTAAATACCTTTATTCCATTTTCTTTTTCTTCTTTTAATTTTTCAAGTTCTTCATTATTTACTTCATCAATAGCTAAATCTGTTCTCATATTCATAACATTTAAATCAATATTATGACTCACTTTTCATCACCTCTTTACTATTTTTACCAAAAATCACAATTATTATTGATTTTTTATTGTAAATTTGATAAAATTAAGTGAGTTAAAGGTCATGGAGGTGAAAAAATGGCAAATATTAAGAGTGCAAAAAAAAGAATTAAAGTTAATGAAACTAAAAGAGCTAATAATGTACCTGTAAAATCTGTTATGAAAACAACTATAAAGAAAGCTTTAGTTAATCCAAGTGAAGAAACATTAAAAGAAGCAAACAAAAAAATTGACAAGGCTTTAAATAGTGGAATTATTACTAAAAATAAAGCAGCTAGACAAAAATCTCGTATAGCTAAAAAATTAAATAACAATAATTAATATCTTTCATAGATATTTTTTTTATTTTCTGATATTATAATATTAGGTGATTACATGAAAAAGAAATTTATTACTATTATCTTTTTTCTAGTTTGTTTAAATATTGTAGATTCTAAATTTTTAAATTATAGAGTTCATGATTATGCAGAAAAAATTATTTTAAATAATGATTATAAAATTATAACTAATTTAAATGCACTTGAAACAAATGAATATAAACAAAAAAATTTCAGTTCATATGTTAGTGAAACGAATGACTTCTCCCCTAAATCAAAACAAGATTTATTAAATATATATTATACTGTCTTAAATAACGGTTGGGATAATTTTTCATTTTATTGTGATAAAAGCTATAGTACATGTATTAGTGATATGGAAGAACTTGCTAAAGACAAAACTAAGTTTTCTTATATTAACCAATTAGTACACCCTTTTAACACATTTGAAACAATTGAAACAAATTATAGTACAAATGGAAGAATAGACATCAAGATAAATAAAAAATATTCTAATGAAGACATAGAGAAAATAAAAAATAAAATGAATGAAATAACTTTAAAACTAAACATTAATTCTTATAATGATGTTAATGACAAAATTAAAGTATTTCATGATTATATAGCAGAAACTAATAAATATGATAAAGATAAAGAAGATGGTGGAAATTCTATATATCATTCTGATACTGCAATTGGAACTTTATTTGAAGGTGAAAGTATATGTAGTGGATATACTGATACGCTCGCAATATTCTTAAATATGCTTTTTTTAGATAATACTAGAATTTCAACAAATGATCATATTTGGAATGTAGTTAATATAAATAATAAATGGTACCATATAGATTTAACTTGGGATGATCCAATTGTGTCTACTGGTAAAGATGTAATCATTTATGATTATTTCTTAATAACAACTGATGAATTAAAAAACAAAAATGATGGTGAACATAATTTTAATGAAGAAATTTATAACTTTCTATATTAAAAACGACTATTTAAAAAAATAGTCGTTTATTTTATTTTCTACATCATTTATAGTATTATCAAAATTATTAAAATCTACATTAAACCAATTTAAATTTAATTTATTATTAAACCATGTATATTGTCTTTTGGCATAATGTCTACTATTTTTTTTGATTAAATCAATCGCTTCTTCTTTTGATATTTTTTTATCGAAGTAAAGAAATAATTCCTTATATCCAATAACAGTTCTTAAGCTTTTTGCATCTCTATTTTTATTATAAAAATACTTAGCTTCATCTTCTAATCCACTTTTAAGCATTATATCTACTCTTTTATTAATTCTATCATACAAAATGCTTCTATCGACCGTAAGGCCAATAAAATAAACATTATCATATAAAAGATTATCACCAGTTTTATTTTCTGCACCATTTTCTAAATTAATTAATTCACGAATAAGTCTTCTATTATTATTTTTGTCTACCATTGAATTTGGATTTATCTTATATATTTTATCTAATAATTCATCATTAGTTAAATTATCATATTTATGACTATCTTCTTCTTTATTAAATCTATAATCATATAATAATGCTTTAATATAAAGTCCAGTTCCACCTACAATAATTACATTTTTATTTTCTTTTAATAAATTATTAAGTACCTTTCTAGCATCTATTTGATAATCATATACTGTATAATCTTCATCATATTCTTTTATATCAAATAAATGATGAGGAATACCTTCTTTTTCTTCATCTGTTACTTTTGCAGACGCTATATCTATTTTTTTATATACCTGCACACTATCTGCATTAATTATTTCTGCATTATATTTTTTAGCAAGTTCTATACTTAATTTTGTTTTACCTACGCCCGTCGGTCCCGCTATTACTATAATCATAATTTCACCTTTTTTCTAATATTTTAAATGTTTTCCATTTTGGATCATCATTATATATTTCATTTATTATTTCTTCAAAAATTACTTTCTTTGCTAAATGAACTACAAATCCTGCCATAACTCCTACTTAATTTTGTTTGACAATATATTTGTTTCATATTTTAGTAATGAATTTATGAATAATTTTTAATAATACTATCTAGTTCTCTTTTATATCTATAAACATATTCAACATTTTGTGCATGTTCTGTTTTTATTGTTTCGCCATCTTGATATATAACATTATTTTTAGGAAATAATTCTATATATTTATCTATATATTTTTTCCCTATTGAGCTTGCAATACGTCTCATTGCAGTTTCTGTTACATGATGTAAACACATATTTTTTTCATTTTCATTATCTGTATTTGAATAATTATAATATTCTTCATCATAATCAATAGGTTCTAAAATATTAATTTTTACATCATTATCTGTAGGAAAATAGTTATCTAACTCTTCTATTTCCCCGTCTATTTTTATAGAAACAGGTATTATACTTGGTTTAAATTCATCACTAATTGAAGAAAATAATATTCTTGCAGCGCCTGTTCTACCTTTATAAATATTCCCATCATCTTCAATATATGCTCCTTCAGGAAAAATACTAAGAATATGACCATCTTTTAGTAACTTTGCTGAATAGTCCAAACACATTTGTGAATATACTTTTCCTCCATGAGCCTCTATTGGAAAACCGTTTAAATATTTATTTACAACATTTTTTCTTAAGGTATCATTCTTATACATTAACCTTGAACTTATTAAACTAATAATATCTTTATCTATAATGCATGGAACATAAAATATATCCATTAAGCAACTATGATTAGATACAAGAATTGCAACTTCATTTTCTTTAATATTCTCTAATCCACTTACACTTATGTTTAATTTTTCTCTTAACTCTCTTAATTCATCAAGTTTACTTTTCATTATTTATCTCCTCAAACACTAGTTCACTCATTATTTTATGTCCATCAAAATTATAATGTAATCCATCATCAAATAAAGGAATATTATTTATAAATATACTTTTAAGATTATTTTTTTGAAAATAATCTATTATTTCTTTCCTCTTAGTCTCACTATTTTTATCAAAGATTATACTTGCATTTACTTTATAATCAAAATTAGCTGGCAAGATATAAATAATATCTGGAAATTTACTATTAAAATACTTCTTTCTATCATCTATATCTTCATACATATCAGAGATAGTTTTTTTATACCATAATAAATCCTCTATTACTTTTTCTGAACTTTTGTTATATTTCATTTGTAAATCGTTTGTTCCAAGAGAAATTATTAATGCATCAACAGGAGCATTGGTCCTAAAAGTTGATATAAAAGATTCCTTGCCATTTTTATATGTTTTTAAAGTTTCTTCATTCCCTGCAAGTCTACCCGGTAACCCCTCTTGTAAAATTTTATATTCACTTCCAAGTTTTCTTTGAAGAATATTAGGCCACTGTTTTTCATCTTCTATTCTTTTACCTAATATAAAATTATCTCCCCAAGTATTTGAATCACCATATATTAATATTTTTTTCATTATTTTTACCTCCTTAAACCGCTCTTTTAAATAGTTTATCTAATTCGTATTTTGGATAATGTATTATTGTTGGTCTACCGTGTGCACAGTTAAATGGATTTTCACAAGTTTTTAGTCTTTCAATTAAAGTCTTCATTTCTTCCATAGAGATTGGATCACCTGCTTTAATAGATGCTTTACATGCCATCATTGCAGAAATACTATCGTTAAATCTTTCTAAATCAAAATTCTTATTCATAGTTATTATCTTTTCTAGGCAGTTCTTGATAAATACTTCTTCTAAACCTTCTTTAAACCAAGTAGGATGTGCTTTAACAATAAATGAATTCATACCAAATTCTTCAATATCAATACCTAAACTTTTTATAAAATCCATATGTTCTTTTATTATTAAAAATTCTTCCTTAGGATATTCTAAATTTATTGGAAATAACATACTTATTGTATCTTTAGTAGGATTTGCCATTGCTTTTTTATATTTTTCATAATTTATTCTTTCAGCGGCAGCATGTTGATCCATCAAATACATTCCTTTTTCACTATGACATACAATATATACACCAAGTACTTGTCCAACAGGTTCCATAAGTGGAAACTCTCTTTTTTGTTCTTCTTTGGTTTCTGTTGGTTGATAATTATAATCATTTTCTTCTTCTTTTATAATATTGTCATTAGATGAAAAATCAAGTACATATTCTTTTACTTCTTTTTTTTCTTCATCATTTACATTAATAGTTTCTATTATATTATCAACTTTTACGCTAGAATTATCTACTGTAGGCGCTAAAAAATGAGAATTTAATGCTTCTTTAATCTTTTCAAAAACTAAATTTTTTAAATCATCAAAATTACTAAATTTAATATCCATTTTTGATGGATGAACATTAACATCTGTTAATGATGGATCAACATCAATATTTAAAGCTACTACTGGATACCTATTATCAAATTTATATTTATGATATGCATCATTTATTACTTTATTAAGTTCTGAATTTCTAACTACTCTTCCATTTACAATAGTTATTATATGATTTCTATTAGACTTAGTAACTTCAGGAAGTGATACATAACCATATACTTCATAATCATTTGTTTCACCTTTAACTAAAAGCATTTTTTTAGAAGTTTTGACTCCATATATATCATTTATTGTTTTAAGTAAATTACCGCTTCCACTAGTTTTAAGTACAACATTTCCGTCATTAATAAGTGTAAACCTAATATTTGTATGAGATAAGGCTTCTCTACTTACAACCTGCGTAACATTAGCAAGTTCTGTATATAAACTATTTAAATACTTAAGTCTAGCAGGTGTATTATAAAATAAATCTTTTACTTCTATAATAGTACCTCTTCTCATTTCACCATTTTCTTTTTTTACTAAATCTCCTGCTTCAAGTATATAAATAACACTATCTACTCCATCACAAGAAGATATAACAACATTTGATACACTTGCGATTGATGGAAGTGCTTCACCTCTAAATCCTAATGTATTTATATTAAACAAATCATCCTCATCTTTAATCTTACTTGTTGCATGTGAGCCAAAACAAAGAAGTGCATCATCTTTGTCCATTCCAATACCATTATCAGTTACTTTTATTGATTTTACACCTGATGATTTCAATTCTATTTTAATTTCAGTACTTTTAGCATCAATACTATTTTCTACAAGTTCTTTAACAACTGATGCACATTTTTCTACTACTTCACCAGCCGCTATTTTATTTGCGAGTGATTCACTCATTACTCTTATTTTTCCCATATACTACCTACTTCCAATAAACTGTAATATAATAAAAAAGATTATTAATCTTTTTTCATAACTAATTTCATATTATCTGAATTTAATAATTTATTATACTTTTCTAATTCTAAATTAACTGTAGATTCGTCCAAATCAAATTTTTCATAAGTTGAAGGCAAATCTTTTTTAAATTCATCATTATTTAATTTTTTCATAAAATTATTCATAAACTTTTCACTAGAAGATTTATTATTTTCATTTAGCTTACCTAGAAATCCTCCTGTTATCGAATCTATCACGATTAACGGTGTATAAACTTCATCAATTGAATCAGTATTAATTTCACAAATTTTTGATCCACCTATACTTACTAATGTATTAAAAAATCTATCAACATTTTGTTTTCTCTCTATTAAAAAGTCAATCACAACTTTATTATCTCTTCTATATACCTCATCTAATGATGCATTCATTATGTATAGTTGATCAACCTCTTTAAAATCATCTCTAAGCATTTTCATTCTTTTTTGAAATTCTTTTTCTGACATTTGTCCGTTATCATATAATTCTTGATAAAAGAAATAACTGTCAATAAGTCCATTCTCCATAATAATTATATCTGGATTTTGTTTTTTTGCGTCATCTAAATCTTTTTTTATTGCTTCTATCATATGATCATTAAATTTTAATGATGGCATATTTCTTACATTTTTATATGTTAAATCAGTAACAGGATCATCTAATACTTTAACAGTTATTCCTTGTTCACTAAAAAATCCTTTTATTTTTTCAATACATAAAGTCTTTCCTGTTTTAGGTAATCCGCATAATTCTATTACATAAGGTTCTACTTTTTCACTTGATATTATATCCTTAATTTTATTTCTTTTAATTAGTGATTTTTTAATTTTTTCTAGTCTTCTAATAATTGTTTTTCTTTCCATATCATCTAAATCAAAATCATATTTTACCATATTCCCACCTCTAAAATATCTATCTATAAATATTATATTAATAAAAATCATATATGTATAAATTAATTATAACAAAAAAGAAAAAGAATTCAATGATTTTTATTATTCTTTTTCTCCTAACTCAAATAAAATTAGTTATTATTTGTATATCGTTTTACTTGCTCTAATTCACTTTTTAAATTACTTCTTTTAAATATTCTCTTAATGATTTAACTACTTCTTCTGGAAGTACTTTCTTTAATTCTTCATCACTCGCATTTTTTATACCTGTTAAATTTTTAAATTCTTTAATTAATGCTTTTCTTCTTTTTTCACCTATTCCAGGAATATTATCTAATACTGATGAAAGTGATCCTTTACTTCTTATTTCTTTATGATAACTAATCGCAAATCTATGAACTTCTTCACTTATTTTTTCTAAGAAATGAAATAAATTACTATCCTTTTCTATTTCAATTTCTTTTTCATCTGAAACAAGCGCACATATTCTATGTTTATCATTCTTTTGCATACCATAAACAGGTATATCTAAACATAAATTATCAAGTATTTCTTTACATGCATTTATTTGAATAAGCCCACCATCAACTAGTATTAAATCTGGTTTAATTAAATTATCATTAATTACTCTTGAGTATCTTCTTTCTATTACTTCTTGCATTAGGTGATAATCATCTTTTGCATCACTCTTTATTTTATACTTTCTATAATCTTTTTTACTTGCTCTTCCATCTACAAATACAACCATACCACTTACAGTATAAGTTCCAAATAGATGTGAGTTATCAAATGATTCAATCCTATGAATAGTAAATCCTAACTTTTCACTTAATTCTTCATTTGCTTTTATACTTCTATCTAAATCATTTTTAATTAAATCAAATTTTTCCATTATCTTTATTTTAGCATTTTCTTCTGCCATATCTATTAAATGCTTTTTTACTCCTTTACTTGGAGATAATACTTTTACACCCAGTGCATCTGATAAAAGATCTAAGTCTAAAAAATCGGGTACAAGAATTTCTTTAGGTAAATCATTATTTTCATAAAACGATAATATAAAGTTATTTAAACATTCTTCTTTTTCTTCATTTTGTTCATAAATATAACTATTTCTTTCAACTAGCCTACCACTTCTAGAATGAAATACCTGCATGGATATATACCCCTTATATTCATAAGCATTAAATATATCTCTATTTACATTATCAGTTAAATCTATTTTTTGTTTTTCAAGTACTTTATCTATATAATCTAATAATTCTTTTATTTCTCCTGCCTTTTCAAAATTTAATTTTTCTGATGCGTCATACATATCTTTTTTTAACTTAATTACTATATCATTATAATTACCATTTAAAAAGGAAGTTATTTCTTTTACCATTTCTTCGCATTTTTCTTTATCTACATTTTTAGTACAATATCCAAGACACTCACCTATATGATAATATAAACATGGTTTATCAGGAAATGTTTTACATTTTCTAAGAGGATATATTCTATTTAACATGTTTACAATACTTCTTGCAGCATATGAACTAGGATATGGTCCGAATAATTTAACATCTTTTTTTACTCTTTTATGCCTTGGTCTTACAATATCAAGTTTTGGATATGGAATAGTTGTAAGCGCTATATATGGATATGATTTATCATCTCTAAAAATAATATTATATTTAGGATCATATTTCTTTATTAAGTTAATTTCTAAAAGAAATGCCTCTTTTTCTGACTCTGTAACAATATACTCAAATGTTGATATATTTGAAACAAGTGCTTTTGTTTTACCTGTTTTTTCTCCTCTAAAATAACTACTTACTCTATTTTTAAGTATTTTTGCTTTACCTACATAAATAACCTTACCTGTATTATCTTTCATAAGATAACATCCTGGTTTTCTAGGTAATAATGCAAGTTTACTTTGTATATGTTTTTTTGTATTTTCATCCATATTAATCATTCCTTCTAAATTATTTTACCATATTTTTATAAATTATAGTATAATTGTTTTAGGTGAAAAGAATGTATATTATAGATAAAAATGCTGAAAATGAAATAATTATTAAAAAATCAAGATTTATTACAAAACTATATTATATTGAAGATGTAAATAACGTTAATGATATTATTAATGAACTAAAAAAAGAATACAAAAAATGTACTCATATTTGTTACTCATATATTATAGGACCAAATGCTAAAGCAGTTGATGATGGTGAACCATCTGGTACAGCTGGTAAACCTATTTTAAATGTACTTCAAAAAAAAGATATGACTAATGTTTTATGTGTTGTTATTAGATATTTTGGTGGAATTAAATTAGGTGCAGGTGGTCTTGTTAGAGCATATACTAAAAGTGCATCAGAAGTAATAAAATTAGTTAATTTAATAGAAAAATAAAGATTAGGAAGACCTAATCTTTTTAGTTATAACAATTAGTATTATTTTTTAAGTTATCAGCAAAATTTGATATTCTTTTATTCATTACTTCTGTATCTTTTATTCCAAGTAAATACATAAGTTCCCAAGTATCATGATATGCTATTTTAACATTTGCAGATAAATTTTTACTTTTTTGATAATTTTTTATAGTATCTATTTCAGTTTTATAATAGCTATTCATATAATCTAAATCATATACTAAATCAGAATCTATATATGGCTTTAGTTCATTTTTAAATGAAGTAGTACATTCATTCATTTTAGTATCATCTTGTCTAAAGAATGAAAGATCAGTACCTATATCATAACTACTATGATATCTATTTATCATTTCTACCATTGATTCTTTTACATCTACTGTTGATCTATTTTCATCGTCTTCTGCTGAAAATGTATATGATCCAGTATATATTAAGGCATTATCAGTTGTTATATATTTCTTCATAGTAACATAATACATAATTGTTACATTATCACTATTTTTAAGTACTTCTTCAAGCATATTTTTTTCGTTATTATCTTCATCATAATATGTTAATTTAGATAAAATATTAGGTACATCAAATTCTACTTCTAAGCCTAATTTACTAGCGTATTTATATGCTGCTTTTGCAAAATTAATGTATGCAAGTCTTCTTTTACAGTTTTTAGCTTCTTCACTTTGTCCACCAATCCATTTTCCATAACCAAAATCTTCATTTCCATAACCATAAAATTCTATATCATAATGCATACCTTCTACTCTAGCATTAATTCCCTCTTTACTCATTTTGTCATTAAATGATTTTATTTCATCATAATATGTATTAATTGTTCTTTCATATCCATCTTCTTTAATTGAAGTAGGATCACCTATTAAGTTATATATTTTTATATCTTTACTATTTGCATAAACAACAAAATCTTTAAAGGTATCTAATAAATGACCTGATTCAATAGGAATATATATTTTATTAATTCCATTTTCACTAAATAAATCTATTACTTTTTCTCTTAATTCTTTATTTGTAACATATTTAAGTTCATTTTCATCATTTATGTTTACCCAAAACCAAGTAGATCCCTCATTTACCATATTTGTATTACATTTATCTTTTGCAACTCCAGTCACCTTTTTAATTTTTTTATCATTAAACTCTTTTTTTATACATAAATTTAATGAATCAGAATAAAATGCAAGTTTTATTTTACCATCACTATTTATAACTAAATTACCACTATCAGGACTATTTCCCTTATATTTTAATTCTTCGTTATTTTTTAGTTTTCCATTTTCAAATTCAAAATTATAATTACCTGTCATATTATTTTCAAAATAATAATATTTAGCAGAATCACTAATTCCATATGCTGAATCTATAAATGCTTCTTCTTTTGATTTATTTATAACATCTAATACTTTAGGAACAGCAATTACCATAATTACAGATAAAATAATTATAACCGCAAGTAATTCAATTAATGTAAATCCTTTTTCTCTTTTCATACTTTTCTCCATTTTCCTTAAAAAGAACCTAAAATTAATTTTTAAGTTCTTCTAATTTTACACTTACAAGTTTTGATACACCAGATTCTTGCATAGTAATACCATAAAGTACATCAGCATATTCCATTGTTTTCTTTTTATGTGTAATTATTATAAACTGAGTATCACCCTTGAATTCTTTTAAATATTTACCAAAATTATCTACATTTACTTCATCAAGTGCTGCCTCAACTTCATCAAGTATACAAAATGGTACTGGTCTTACTTTCAATATTGAAAATAATAACGCAATTGCAGTTAAAGTTTTTTCACCACCTGATAAAAGTGATATATGTTGCAATTTCTTTCCTGGTGGAAGTGCAATTATATCAATACCAGTTTCAAGAATATTAGATGGATCTGTAAGTTTAAGTTCTGCCTTACCACCATTAAATAATTTTCTAAATGTTTCATTAAATGCTTCTTTAATCTTATTAAATGTTGATGAAAATTTATCTTTCATTATGTCATCCATTTCAGTAATAATTTCTAAAAGAACATTTTCAGCATTCATTAAGTCTTCTTTTTGTTTATTTAAAAACTCATATCTTTCTTTTACTCTATCATACTCTTCTATCGCACCAACATTAACATCTCCTAGAGATTTTATTTCTCTTTTTAGAGTACTAACTATGCTTCTTGCTTCATCAGAATCAATTTCAAGGATATATTTTTCTTTTGCTTTTTCATAAGAAATAGAATAATCATTTGTAAGTATATTAAGTAAATTATCTATTTTAACATCTAATCTGTTAACTTTAATTTCATGACTCTTTAATTCTTCTTGAGCCTTATTATATTCTTGATTATTATTTTTAAGTGATGACTCATTATTTATTAAATCTTCATTTTCAAGTTCAATTTTTTTATGAATTTGATTAATTTCAATATTTAGTTCATCTCTTTTTTCTATTTCTTTATAATATTCATTTAATATTTTTTCTTCTTCATTAGTAATAACATTATTTACTATATTTTGATTATTAGATAATTCTGTCATTAAAGTACTTTTTTCATTTGTTAAATCATCTAATACATTATATTTATTCTTAAGTATTTCACTATTTGAATTTACACTAATAATTATAGAATTTTTTTCAAGTTCTAAATTAGTATAATTATCATCTACTTCATTAATTTTGTTTTCTATTTCTTTTATTTCAGAATCTAAAACATCAATGTCTTTTATTACATTTTCTAGTTCATATCTTTCACTTAGTATGCTACTCTTTTTAAGTGATCCACCTGTTATTGAACCACCAATATTTACAACTTCACCAGTCATTGTTACTACCTTATATCTATTTTTTAATTTCTTTGATATAAGATTTGCATTATCTATATTATCAACGACAACAATTGTTCCAAGAAGACTTAAAACAATATTTCTATACTTAGTATCATATTTTACTAAGTTAGATGCTATATCAACAAAACCATTCATAGATTTTATAGTTTCATAGCTTTCACTATCAATACTTCTTGGTTTTATTACACTTATTGGAAGGAAAGTTGCTCTTCCAAGATTATTATTTTTTAAATATCTAACTGCTTCTTTAGCATCTTCTTCATTATCACAAACAATATGTGATACACTGCTCATCAAAGATACTTCAAGTGCTTCAGAATATTTTTCTTCAAATTCAAGTAATTTACCAAGTACACCATGTATACCTGTTAGTTTAGGATTATTAAGTACATTTTTTACACTATATGGAAGTGATGAATTATTTTCGAGTGAATTCATTAATACTTCTTTTCTGTGTTTTTGTGCTGTTATTTCTCTTAATTTTTGATTTAATTTACTATTTAAATTTTCTTTATTTTTTTCTATTTCACTAAGTTTTATTTCAGTATTATTTAATTTTTCACCTATTACTTTATTATTTGACTTTTCTGATTCTATTTCTTTATTTAATGCTGATATTTGAGATTCAATTTTTAATATTTTTTCTTTTAAAGATATTATATTATCATGAAGTTTTACATCTTCCGAATTATATTTACTTCTTTCAGAAATCATTGCCTTTTCACCAGACAATTTTTCAGCATTAGCGCTTACTTTTACAAGTTCTTGTTGTTTTAAATAAAGTTCACTATTAAGTTTACTTATATTATTTTTTATTGTTTCAATCTTTGCTTGTTCACTAGAATTTTCTGATAACATTTTAGTAATTGAAAGTGTAAGTTCACTTACCTTTTCCTTGCTATATTTATATTCATAATTATATTTTTCAATATCATTTACAGTAAGAGCAATTTCTACATTTTCTAACTTTTCTTTTTTTTCTAAATATATTTTAGCATCTTCACTTTGTTTTTTAAGAGGTTCCATATTTGTATTTAATTCAGATATAATATCATCTACTCTTGCCATATTATCATGTGTTTTTGATAATTTTCTAAGAGCTTCATCTTTTCTTTTTTTATACTTAAGTACTCCAGATGCTTCTTCAAAAATAACTCTTCTATCTTCTGCTTTTCCACTTAATATATTCGCTACATCACCTTGTGATATTATGTTAAATGATTCTTTTGATGCGCCTGTATCCATAAATAATTCTAATATATCTTTAAGTCTCGTTTTTGTATTATTTATAAAATACTCATTTTCTCCTGTTTTATATATAGTTCTTTTTATTTGTACTTCATCATATTCAATATTTAAATATTTATCACTATTATCAAATACTAATGTAACGGATGCAAATGATGCGGCTCTTCTACTTTTACTACCAGTAAATATTACATCACTCATTGCCCCTTCACCACGAAGTTGTTTTACAGATTGTTCTCCTAAAACCCATCTTACTGCATCAACCACATTACTTTTACCAGAACCATTAGGTCCAACAATACCAGATATACCATTTGTAAGTTCTATATCTATTGTATCCGCAAATGATTTAAAACCAGTTGCTTTTATCTCTTTTAAGTACATACTATCAACATCCTAATCTATTTTAATACTTATTAATTATACAATAAAGATAAAAATAAAGCAATGATTATGTTTTAAAAAGCCTTATATAATAAGGAAAAGATGTAAATAACTCATGGTACTAATAAAAACAAAAAAGGCATATATTTAATTAGGAAGTGATGTAATGTTTTTAAGTATTTTAGCAGCTGCTTTAAAAGGTATGTTTTGTTTTACAGGAAGTTATTCAAATAATATATTTCCAGATCCATTATCTAGTGAAGAAGAAGAATATTATATTAAAAAATATTTGGATAATAATGATAAAGATGCAAGAAACACTTTAATAGAACATAATTTAAGGTTAGTTGCGCATGTTGTAAAAAAATATGAACAAACTAGAAAAGATACAGATGATTTAATAAGTATTGGGATAATTGGCTTAATTAAAGGAATTGATACATATTCACATAAACATGGTACTAAACTTGCAACTTACTGTGCAAGATGTATTGATAACGAAATACTTATGTATTTTAGAAATGATAAAAAAAATAGTAAAAATATAAGTATTGATGAAAAAGTTGGTTTTGATAAAGATGGTAATGAAATAACATTTATGGAAATATTAAAAACACCTAAACCAGATTTTGCAGAAGACTTACATATTCAAAATAATATTAAATTATTATCTAAATATATAAATATATTATCTGATAGAGAAAAAAGTATAATATATAAAAGATATGGACTAAATAATACTGAAGAATTAACACAAAAAGAAATTGCTAAAGAACTTGGTATATCAAGAAGTTATGTTTCAAGAATTGAAAAAAGAGCCTTAACAAAGCTCCTTAGAGAATTCATAAAAAATAACCAATACACTAAATAGTATTGGTCTTTTTTAATTTGCTTTTTTTAATTCTAATTTTTTAGATGCTTCCATTTTTTCTTTTTCAGCAATAGCTAATTCTCTCTTATATCCAGCATAAGTTTTATATTCTCTAGCTGTTAAACCTCTTGATAATTTTGTAGCTCTTAAATACGCTACTGCTTCTCTTAAAGAATCTATATTATTCATTATAATCTCTCCTTTTGGCAACGATTAAGATAATATCATATCAAACAATAATTGTCAATTTATTCGACATATTTAGACAAAAAAAGTTATCTAAAATATAGTATTCTATATAAATAAAAAAAATTACACTATTGTGTAACTTTTTCAACATCTAATTTAACATCTATTCCATTTAAGTTAAAGTTTTCACTTAAATCTTCTTTTTTAACTATATCAACAGATAATGTTTCCTTCTTTATGTAATCAGTAAATTCACTTATTATAGATTCAATATCACCATCATAATATAATATAATTCTATCTGCTACATCAAAATCTTTAACTTTTCTTAAATTTTGTACTTTTGATACAAGTTCACGAACAATACCTTCGTTTATTAAATCTTCTGTTAAAGTAGTATTTAATATTATAAAGTTATTATTTTCTTTAGCAGCATCAAATCCTTCTTTTGATTCGATTCTTATATCAACCATTTCTTTTGTTATTTCAATGTTTTCACCATTAAATGCAGCAATAATAGTATTTCCATTTTGAAGTTTATTTACGTTTTCATCATTTAAAGTACTAAGCATTTTAGCGTAATTATTTATTTCTTTACCAAACATTTTACCACATACTTTAAAGTTAGGTTTTATAGTAAAGTTCATATATTTACTTAAATCATTTTCAAATACTACATTTTTAACATTTAATTCTTCTTTAATAAGATCAGTTAAGTCACCAATTAATTCTTTATTTTTTCCATCTATAATTATTTCACTTATTGGTTGACGAACCTTTATTTTAACTTCTTCTCTTGCATTTCTACCAAGTGAAATAAGGTCACGAACAAGATCCATTTTTTCTTCTATAGCTTCATTTATCATATTATCATCACATACTGGATAATCTTCTAAATGTACTGATTCTTTTCCTGTTAGTTTAATAAATAATTCTTCAGTAATAAATGGAATAATTGGCGCAAGTAACTTACATACTCCAGTTAATACTTCATAAGTTGTTTTATATACTGCCTTTTTAGAATCATTAAGTTCTGAGCCCCAGAATCTTCTTCTATTACGTCTTATATACCAGTTAGATAAATCTTCATTTAAGAAAGTAAATACATATTTTGTTACTTTATTTAAATCATATTCATCAAATGCTTCTGTCATATTTTTAACAAGCTTATTATATTTAGATAGTAACCATTTATCTATTTCTTCTCTTTTTTCATATGGTACATCAAACTCTCTTGGATCTACATTATCAGTATTTGCATACATTTCAAAGAATGTATATGTATTTTTAAGTGTTCCAAGTATTTTAGAGTTTACATCTTTAACTCCTTCTTCATCAAATCTAAGTGGTGTCCATACTGGTGATGCATTAAGCATGTAGAATCTTACTGCATCTGCACCAAACTTAGACATTTCTTCTTCTGGATCAATAATATTACCTACTGATTTACTCATCTTTTTACCATGTTCATCAAGCATCATATCATTTACAACAACATTTTTATAACTTGATACACCTGATACTAAAGTAGATATACAAATAAGTGAATTAAACCATCCTCTTGTTTGATCTACTCCTTCTGCGATGAAATCTGCTGGGAACTGACTTTCAAATAATTCTTTATTTTCAAATGGATAATGATATTGTGCATATGGCATAGCACCTGAATCAAACCAAACATCCATAACATCTGTTACTCTACTCATTGTTTTACCACATTTATCACATTTAATATGAACATTATCTATATATGGTCTATGAAGTTCCATAGATTCTATATCTATATTATCTACTGACTTTTCTTTTAATTCTTTTATTGAACCAATACAAGTTACATTACCACAATCACAAGTCCAAAGAGGCATTGGACAACCCCAATATCTATTTCTTGAAATTCCCCAATCTACCATACCTTCTAGCCAGTTAGCAAATCTTTTTTCACCAACATAAGCAGGATGCCAAGATACCTTTTTATTTGCTTCTATTATTTCTTTTTGTCTTGCTGTTGTTTGTATATACCATGCTGGTTTTGCATAATAAATAAGTGGTTTTTTACATCTCCAACAATGTGGGTAATCATGTGTTAATTTTATTTTCTTAAATAATTTATCATTTGCCTTTAAATACTTGATTATTTCTATTTCAAGATCACTATCAGTTACAACTGTTCCTTCCCATGGACCAATCTTATACTTACCATCTTTATCAACTGATTGAACAAATGCAACCCCATTTTCTTTTGCTACTCTAGAGTCATCTTCACCATAAGCTGGAGCAATGTGTACAATTCCAGTACCATCAGCATCTGTAACATATGTATCTGCTAAAATAACAAATGCTTTACCTTCTACATTAGCAAATGGAAGTAATTGTTCATAAGAAAGTCCTTCCAAATCTTTACCAGTTAGTTCTTCTAATACCTTAAAGTCATCACCTAATACTTTTTCAGCAAGTGATTTACCAACTATAAATTTGTATCCCATTGATTCAACTTTTAAATACTCATAATTTGGGTTAACACATAAAGCAACGTTATCTATAAGTGTCCATGGTGTTGTTGTCCAAACAAGTACATAAGTATCTTCATCTTTTAATTTAAATGGTACTATTACAGTATTAACTGATACATTTTTATATCCTTGTGATACTTCATTAGCAGAAAGTTCAGTACCACATCTTGGACAATATGGAAGTACTTTATTTCCATGATAAATTAATCCTTGGTCAAATATATTTTTTATAAGCCACCATTCTGATTCAATAAATTCATTACTACATGTAATATATGGATTTTCCATATCTATAAATTGACCCATTTGATCAGTTACTTTTTTAACTATATCAATATTAGTTGCTGTTTCTTTATTACATTCCTTACAGAAATTTTCAATGCCAAATTTTTCAATATCAGCTTTTGACTTAAATCCTAGTTTCTTTTCAACATTTACTTCTATTGGGAGTCCATGTGTATCAAGTCCTATTTTTCTAAGTACTCTATTTCCCTTCATAGTTCTATATTTACAAATAGAATCTTTTATAGTTTTAGCAAATACATGGTGAATACCAGGTTTAGCATTCGCATATATTGGTCCATCATAGAATACAAAGTTCTTGCTATTTTTTCTGTTTTCTATTGTTTTATTTAATATGTCTTCACTTTTCCATTTTTTTAATATTTTACTTTCCATTTCTTCATTAGATACTTTATCTAAACTTTCAAATATTTTCATAAATCTATCCTCCTATAATTACATAACCATAATATACTATAAATATTAATAACATGATTAATCCTTCGCCTTTATCTAGTTTTCTTTTCTTAAATGTTAACAAGAATAAAAGTATTGCCGCTCCTATCATTGTAAACATATCAATATAATTAAATGTTCCGACATTAATGTTTCCTATTAATGCACATGGAAGTCCAATAACAATTCCTATATTAAAGATATTACTACCAATAATATTTCCTATTGCTATATCATTTTCATGTTTTCTAGCAGCTTGCACACTTGTTACTAACTCTGGAAGACTTGTTCCAAATGCAACAATTGTAAGTGATATCATCTTTTCTGATACATTAAGTGCTTTTGCTATAGCACTTGCATTATCAACTACTAAGTTACTACCAGCAACTATTCCAACTAGTCCTATTAACACAAATAATAATGACTTCCCTATTTTGTATGGTGCTTTTTCATTTTCTTCATTGTTATTTTTAGCAATAGATGCTAAATAATAAATAAATACTATAAAGAAAAGTAAAATTACAATTCCATCTGTTCTAGTTATTACATTTGTAATATTTTTATCAAATATGTTATCAAATGACAAAATTGTTAATAACACTGAAAATAATATCGTAAGTGGTATTTCTTTTTTTACAGTATTATCTTTAACTACCATAGATGAAAATAATGATGATATACCTAGTATTAATAATATATTTAATATATTACTACCTACTACGTTACCTAATACTATATCTGAACTACCTGAAAGTAGTGCCTTAATAGATACAGCAAATTCTGGTGCACTTGTTCCAAATGCTACTATGGTAAGTCCTATTACCATTTTTGATACTTTTAAGTTTAGTGCTGTACTACTTGCACCATCAACAAATATGTCCGCACCTTTTATTAAAAGTACAAATCCTACTATTAAAAGTAGTATACTTATTATCATTTTTATCCCTCCAATATATAAAAAAAGCCTATGATGTAAGGACGATAAATCGCGGTACCACCTTACTTCATAGACTTTTCTATGCTCTCTCTCCATTTAACGCATGAGTTTTACGTTTTACCCTAAATATCAGGTAAAAATATCAAGAGTGATCTAATATTTAAATTTATTAATGTCTCTCACCAATTAACATTTTCTCTTTAAATAAACTTTTAAATATCCGTCTCTATCATCTATTCTATATCATCGATTACTTCAATATCATCAACTAATTTTAGTTGTTCTTCTAAATTAATCTTAAGTTTTCTCTTAAACATAATAATATTTTTTCTTAAAAGAGATGCCTGATATTCTATCTTTTCAGATCTCACAAGAGCATCATTAATTATTACGCTTGCATTTTTCTTAGCCTCTTCCAACATTAAATCTCGCTCTTGTTTAGCAACCCTTCTAATGTGTTCTCCAGTATTTTCAGCCATAACAATTGCTTTATTTAAAGTAGCTTCTAATTCATCAAACTTTTGTGCTTTTTTAATTAGTTCATCACTAGTTTTTGCATTTTTGATTTGACTTTTCAAAAGTAATATTTCTTCATTTTTTTGTCTATTTGACTCAATTAGTTTTTCAACTTGATTTATTACCTCGTCTAAGAAGCTATTTACTTCCTCTGGATTATAGCCATGAAGTGTTCTACTAAATTTTTCCAAGTTATCACCTCTTAAAGCTATGTGCATTATATTAACACTTTATTTTTATTTTGTAAACCTTATAGTTCCATATTATCATTTTTTGTTTTTCTAAGTTTATCTTCTTCTTCACTCATTTTTCCTTGTACATTAATATTCTTTGGTGTACATAAGAATATTCCAGGTCCAAGTTTTTGTAAATCTCCACCAATCGCATATAATGTTCCACTTAAGAAATCTACTATTCTTTTAGCTTGTTCTTGTGTCACTCTTTTTAAATTAACAACTACAGTATTTCTCTTTTTTAAATGATCTGCGATTTGTTGACTTTCTGAGTATGCTCTTGGTTCTAAAAGAATCATTTTATTTCCTTCACTATTTGAATCTTTATATGCTTCATCTATACCTAGTGAATAGTATTCATCTTCACTTATTTCTGATTCAACGTTTTCTTTTCCAAAAATTTTATCAAACATTCCCATAATTTATTCCTCCATATTATTTAACTATAGTTAATTTTACCATAAAAATAAATAAATTTAAATATGTTTTTGTTATATTTTTTAAAATTAAGTAAAGAAAAAAGATATTAGCAATAATATTTTTAGAATTATTTTTTATTTTTAAGTTTATTAATTTCTTCAACTGTTAAACCTGTTGCTTTTGATATGTCCTCAAGTGGCATATTCATTGATAATAAGTTTTTAGCAATTTCTATAGACTTTTTCTTTTGACACACCTTTAGAAATACCATCATTAATACCATTTTCTCTTGCCTCAGAAAGTAAACTATTTTGTATCTTCTTTTTTTCTTCTTCACTCATATATTTTTGAAATTCTGGATTATCATTTACTATTGTTACATTTGTTATATACTTATCTACTATATCATCTTTTGGCATATTTTCAAGCTCCTTTTTATCTAAATCAAACATTATCATATACTTAGTCATTACATCTTCTTCTGCACCTAATCCCCACGTTAAATTAACCTGTACTATATCTGTTTGCTGGTTATATTCCTTATGTGCGAGTGTATGAGACTGATATGTATTACAAATATAAGTTGTATTTCTTGGATTTAAGTATTTTTACTTAAACAAAAATTGAATTTTCGAATATTTTTTTATGCAAAAATTGAAATTTAGCACAATTTAATATTTTTAAAAGAAAAAAAGTTACAAACTTGTAACTTTATACTATTCTATATTACTCATTAGAGTTATCTTTATTACTATCATTAATACCATTATTTATACTTTTAGCAATTGTTCCTGCAGCATCAGCAACTGTTGGAGTTATTTTTTCAATACCTTCTTGCATTATTGGCATAGATTGTTGAGTAGTATATGCAGAAATTTCTCTTTTATGCGATGTTATTATTAAAGATAAACCTATAATAGTCATTGTAAATCCAATAAATGACATGAACCCGCCTAAAGCAACGAAACCAAAGCTTCCAAAAACGCCTTTAAACATTTGTGTGTCATCTATATCCACAGCATCGGCAGACTCAATACCATTAACGAATGTATTACCAAAACCTGTAAAACCAAATATTATTGCAACAATTCCAAGAATTAATATAACAATACCAATAATTAACACTATTTTCCCTATACTTCTTACTTTTTTATTATTTTTTTGATATCTTTCTTCACTTAGATATTTTTCATTTTCCATTTTTATTACCTCTTTCTTTCTTTTTAAAATTCTATTTCATTATTTATATAATCTACTATTTCATCAACATTTAATGTAATTTGTGCCATTGTATCTCTATCTCTTACTGTAACAACTCCATTATTAATTGTTTCATCATCAATAGTTATACAAAATGGTGTACCAATAGCATCTTCTCTTCTATATCTTTTACCAATGTTACCAGTTTCATCATAAGTACACATAAAATGTTTACTAAGCATTCTATATATTTCTTCTGCTTTTTCTTTATGGAATTTTTTAACAAGTGGTAAAACTGCAACTTTATATGGCGCAAGCGATGGAGATAATTTCATTACTTCTCTTGTACTTCCATCCTCTAAAGTTTCTTCATTATATGCATCGCACAATACAGCAAGAGTTAATCTATCACATCCAACAGAAGGTTCAATTACATATGGAGTATATTTTTCATTTGTTTCAGGATCTAAATATTTAAGTTCATTTTTAGAGTGATTTGAGTGAACTGTCAAATCATAATCTGTTCTATCAGCAATTCCCCAAAGTTCTCCCCATCCGTGAGGATATTTATATTCTATATCAGTTGTTGCCTTACTATAGAATACTAGTTCTTCCTTTTTATGTTCTCTAAGTCTTAAATTATCATTTTTTAATCCTAAATCATTTAAAAATTTAACTGCATAATCTTGATAATATTTAAACCAATTTAAATCATCCCCTGGTTTACAGAAAAATTCATATTCCATTTGTTCAAATTCTCTTGTTCTAAATGTAAAATTACCTGGTGTAATTTCATTTCTAAATGCTTTACCTATTTGACCTATACCAAATGGTATTTTTGCTCTCATAGTTCTTTGTACATTTTGAAAATTAACAAATATACCTTGTGCTGTTTCTCCTCTTAAATATACTTTATTTTTAGTATCTTCAGTAACACCCATATGTGTTTCAAATAATAAATTAAATTGTCTTATATTTGTAAAATCTGATGCTCCACATTTTGGGCATTTAATTTTATTTTCTTTAATAAAATCTTCTAATTTTTCATTAGACCATCCATCACCAGTCTCTTGTCCATCTGTAAATTCTTCTATTAATTTATCAGCACGAGCTCTTGATTTACATTTTTTGCAATCAATTAAAGGGTCTGAAAAACTAGATACATGCCCACTTGCTACCCAAACTTCAGGATTCATAAGAATTGCAGCATCAAGTCCATATGAATTAGGACTTTCTTCTATAAATCTTTTCCACCAAGCCTTTTTTATATTATTTTTAAGTTCTACTCCTAAAGGTCCATAATCCCAAGTATTAGCAAGTCCTCCATATATTTCACTTCCTTGAAATATAAATCCATATTGTTTACATACATTTACTATTTTATCCATAGTTAGATTTTCCATATTATTTCATCTCCATCTCTATTATTATTTATATTTTCCTTTATATTGCAAAAGGATTAACATCAGTTATTTTAATTCTAAACAAAGCTGTTTATTTTCTTCTTTTTCTATAAATTCATTATGTTTGTATACCATATCTGCATATTTTCTACATAAATATTCTGGAAGTTCTATTACTCTATTACCATCACTAAAACCATATTTTAATTCGTAATAATTCCAAATTAACTTTATAATATTAGGATTATTATTAATAAATTCTTTTAAATATTCATCTAAAAAATCTAAATCAAATTTTGATATTTTTTTATGATGTATTTCCATTAGATTTAAATGTACTACTTCCAACTCATTTTCTAAATCATAAGGTTTAGTTATATGATGTGTCCCATAAGATGATTCATCATTATAAAATTTGAACAAATGTCCTATATAGCCTGTATAGCATGTAGTAATATGAATCAAATTTTTATCTGATACTTTATCTAAAAATTTTAATCGGTCATTTTGGTATTTGTCTAATATTAAATTTAATATATTTAAATATTTATTTGATAAATTAATAACTAAATGTCTGCCTGAAGTGCTTGAAACAATTATTTCTTCACCATTTTGTTTTATTGAACGTATTGTATTATTCCTCAAAAAGTACTTAGTAATTTCTTCTATTTTCCCTCCATCATTTAATCCATCAATTGTATCCGTTATATCTGGTGTCGAAGTTTTTAATAGTTCCATATTCTTATACTTTTCATCTGGTATTGCACTAATTACTACTTTCCCATCTTTTTCTTTCATTCTAATTTTCTTATACATATTAGAATTAAGATGTTTCTTACCAATATATTTCATATAACACCTCCATAAATTAAAAGATGATTCTTTATAATTTGTAAGGACTCAAAAATTATGAGCGGTTCCACCTTACTTATTCTTTAATAAGAATCATCTTTGGGTTATATAGCTGTTTAAGTTTCCACACTTAGTCATCGCTTCTTTATCAAATTCATTATAACATATTTTATTTTTATATGTATATATTTTTTATTATTTTTTTCAATATTTAATATTTTTATTCATTTCTTCATTAAGTTCTTGATTTTCTTCTTCGCTTATTAATATCTGTTCTGATAACTCCGGCGTTGGAAATTCTTTTATTTTTTCACTTAAATATTGCTTTAATTCTATATATTTTTCATTATCAATAATTTCTTTACTTAATGAATATTCAATCAATCTATTTATTAATTCATAACTTTCATCTATAGTTATAGCATTATAATATAAAATATTATTAATATCTTTTTCACTAAATGATTCTATATCAAGACTTTTATATTTTTTATAGTTTTCTTCATTTCTCTGAATATATTTTGCAGTATTCAAAACAACGATTGGAACTTTAAAATATTCTGCTGCATGTATTTTCTTAGGTGTTATTTGACTTTTATCGTCAACAAGTATACAAGATGGTTGTAATCTTCCTCCGTTTTCATCAATACTGTTTGATTTTCTATATAATGCAACCTCATTATGCTGTGTTGAATCTGTTTTTTTTGAAAAAACATTAGGTAAATTACATTTATATGCACTCCCGGGATCAAGTATATTTACACCAGCTCGTGTGTGAGCATCACCATAATACATTCCAAAAACACTATCATCAGGAATTTTTGTAAAACCTAACACTAAATTCGAGGAAGCTAAATCTATCCCTCTAAAAGACATATAATTATTATAATAAGATGTTGAAATTGAAGAAGTACCCTCCTGATTATTCCACATTGAGAGATTATTATGTAATGATTTAAAATATTGACCCGCCTGAGTTGGATTACTGATTTGAGTTCCTAATATACTTATATCTTTTCCATCCATTTCAATCACTTTTACTTTATCATTTTCTCCATCAACAGATGATATAATAACTCCATCTCCATGTTTTAAAGTATCCAAATCAATAAGTGATTCTGACATTTTTTTTGAATAATACTTTTTAATTTTATCAATAGCGCTTTTATAAGAAAAAATTAAATCTAAATCTATATTTTGGACATTTGATTTTAAACCCGAAATATTCTTATCTATAAATCTTTTTAAAAACAGCAATGAGTTAATTTCATTATTTGTTAAAAATTTACTGTAAAAATTAATAATCATTCTTTCATCAAAAAATTGATTATCATCACCTAATTGAAATGTATTTCTAATATTACCATTTGAATTTTCTAATATTGAAAAAAACTTTTCCTTCTTTACATTCTCATAATTTAATAATTCTTCGACAGAATTAATTTGTTCGACATTTTTGTCTTTTGCAATTTCATATAATATTTTCTTCTGTTTATCATTCAAACTTATATTTTTTTTAGGAAGCTCTATTAACAAATCATTTATTTCATCAAAAGAACATAATGTATAATGTAATAATTTTCTGCTATACATATTATTATTTTTCATATAATTAATCCAATTTACAACTTCATTATCATTAGCATGTAACAAAATTTGCTTATATGCATTTGTATTATATTCAAATATGTCAGCAATTGTTTGGTACCCATACTTATTTAAAATTTTATCTTCAAGCATTTGTAAATTAATATTTGGAGTTCTTTCTAAATTAAGTTCTGGTCTATATTTTTTTAATGTTTCTATATTTTTATTTATCATATCGATATACTTATCGTGTATGTTTTCTTTATTAATCATATCTATAATTGAAGGATCATTATTTTTTTTAAATAATTTAATAATAATATCATTATATATTTCCATTTTATCTTCTTTGATTAAATTATATATAATTTTATTACAATCTGTTTTTCCAAAATTTAATATATCAAATTTTTTATAAATAATATTCGCAATTTTACCTTTAAACATATCATCTTTTTCAAATATTTTAATCATTTGATAGTTTTGGGATATATGTTGGATATATTCAATATATTCAACATATTTAGTATAATCCAAAAAATCTTCATTTTGTCTTATTTCTAAATATAAATCAACGGTTTTATCATTTATTGGTAAATTTTCCAAAAATGCTTTTTTTTGTTCATTATTTAAATTGTTTTGTATGAACTCCTTTCCACTTGTACTACTTAATATCTTTTGTTTTAAATTCTGATCTAAGTCCATAATATAATTCTTAAAAAGATCTTTCAAAGATGTATTAGATGGCACTTGAAGTATGTCAAAATACCTGCCAAGAGCATCATGATTATCTTTTTCACAAAGTTCAAGAAATAAATTTTTAATTTTTGTAAAATCACCTGTTTTAATAACATCTGATATACTACTATCCATAAACAACACCCACCTATTGTATTAACATAAGTATAACATAATTTAGAGCAAAAAAAAAGATTCTAAAAAAGAATCATATGTATACATTTTTTATCGATTTTAAAAAATTTTTACTTTTCAAGTAAAGTCCACTATATCTATCATAGTATTCATTTATAAAATCATCTATCTCTTTTCTTGTATTATTTGATAATTTTATTTTACTTATTTTAGATATATCTACATGATAAAGTTTTCTTAAAACATTTATTGTTTTTTTATCTACTATTTTTTCATTAGTATGACAATTTGCACATACAAATCCACCCTTACTAGTAGAAACTGTAATAGCGCTAGGTCTTCCACATACTGCGCATGAGTCAAGTACAGGTTTTATACCTAAATAATCTAAATATTTAAGTTCTAGTATATTTGTTATTATTATTGGATCATAGCCATCTTCTATTTTTAGTAGAGTTTCTTCTAGTAACTTAAATATATCTTTTTCATTAGTTTGTTTTAAAACCTGAGAAGTAAGTTCTAGTAAAAATGAAGCATAACTTATTTTTAATAAATCTTTTTTTATTTCAGTAAAAGGATTTATTACGTCTGCACATACTAAAGTAGATAATTTTCCTTTTTTATAATATATTTGAAAAATTGCATAAGTTAATTTTGTTGTTACACTTCTAATAGGACTTTTAATTGATTTAGCACCTTTTGCGATTACACTAATTATTCCATATTCTTCTGTAAATATATTTAAAAGTTTACTTGTTTCGCTATATGCATTTTCACTAATTACTATTCCTTTTACTTTCGTTATCTCCAAGATACTCTACTTCCTTTTCTTGCATTTCTTTAAATTTTAAGAAATATTCTATTTTTCCTGTCATTTTAAATAAAGACCAAACATCATTCTTATTCATATTATCACCTATTTATATAATGATGCCTTTAAAAATTTTTATTCATTATTAAACCCAAATTCTGCTAAATATTTATCTTTTTCTCTCCAGTTATTAACTGTCTTAACAAATAATTCAAGATATACTTTTTTACCTACTAATTCTTCTATATCTTTTCTTGCTTCTATTCCTATTTCTTTTATCATAGAACCAGAATGACCTACAAGTATTCTTTTTATTCCTTCTCTTTCAACTATTATAAGTACATTAATATGAATGCTATTTTTTTCTTCTTCATATTTCTCAAGTACACATGTTACTGCATGTGGCACTTCTTCATGAGTTAAATTAAGTACTTTTTCTCTAACTATTTCTGATACCATAAAGTTAATACTTTTATCTGTATAATAATCTTCACTATAGTATCTTTCACCTTCATCTAAATACTTTTTAATTGTTTTTATTAAATCATCAATATTATCTTTCTTTAAAGCTGATATTGGAATGATTTCTTTAAAATCAAATAACTTATTATATTCTTCAATTATTGGAAATAAATTTTCTTTTTTTATTCTATCTACTTTATTTAATATTAAAAATACATTAGAATCTACTTCTTTTAATTTTTCAAGTATAAATTTATCACCTTTACCTATTTTCTCTGTAGCATCCACCATAAATAATATAACATTAGTATCTTCAATCGAATAATAAGATTGAGAGTTCATATATTTACCTAATTTATGCATTGGTTTATGAATACCTGGAGTATCTATAAATATTATTTGTGAATCATCATCATTATATATTCCTTGAATATTATTTCTTGTTGTATGTGCTTTATCTGATACAATTGCAACTTTACTACCAATAATGCTGTTAATTAATGTACTTTTACCAGCATTTGGTCTACCTACTATTGATACAAATCCTACTTTCATTTTAAATCCTCTTCATCAAATGGGTATGGACATAATTCTTCTACTGTATGAACTATTTCATCACCATTTGGATTCATTGCAATTATCATCTTATCTTTTTCAAAAAACTCTTGAATAACTTGTCTACATATCATACAGCTCATACCAATTTTTTCATTATCACACATAACATACATTTTTTCAAAATCATGTTTTTTATATCCAGCACTTATTGCAGATACAATTGCACTTCTTTCTGCGCATATAGTGCCTCCATATGAAGCATTTTCTACATTTACTCCATTAAATTCTGTACCATCTTTCATTAATGCAATTGCCGCTACTCTAAATTTAGAATAAGGACTATAACTATTATTTAATAACTCTAATAATTTTTCTTTCATATTATCTATTTACTCCATATTCTTTTAATATTTCATTTTGAAGTGAAAACATTTTTATTTCATCTTCTTTTTCCATATGATCATATCCAAGTAAATGTAAAAAACCATGTACTGTCAAGAAAGACAATTCTCTTTTTAAAGAATGACCATATTCTTCTGCTTGTGATTTTGCTTTATCTATTGAAATGTAAATATCACCAAGCACTCTTACAAAAGAATTACATGTTTCATCATCATTTAAAGCAAAACTAATTACATCTGTTTCTCTATCAATATTTCTATATGTTTTATTTATTTCATGTATTTTTTCATTATCTACTATAATTACATTAAATTCAGAATCTTCTTCACCCATATATTTAGTCATAAATTTAATTAAATCTGGTAGCTCATCTATTTCTTTTAGTTTTTCATTTGTTTCATTAAATACTTCTGTCATCTTAAAATCCCCCATAATGAATAATTTGTATAAATCAAAAATATTATAACACATAATATTATAGTTAATATATTTTTAAATAAATCAGTTGAAAAAAACGCTGGTAAATGACTTTCTAAAGTGTCACATATAATAAATATTAAATATCCTACAAAACCACCTGCAACATTTAATATAATATCATCTATATCAAATGTTCTTCCAATTTTTAATTGTGTATATTCTATTACACCTGATGTAACTAATGATATAAATAATATTGGCGTTACCTTTCTTGTTTTCATTATATATGAAACAAAAAGACCAAATGGTACAAATAAAAGTATATTACCAAGTATATTTCTCATAAATACTTTTGATCCAACCTTATATCTTAGTATTTCCTTAAATGGGATAAAATTATTCGTTCCATAATTTACATCTTGGAATGTTACTACATAAAATAAAAGCATCGCATAAATTAAAAAGGCAAGCATAAATAGTTCTTTATAAAGTACAAATTTATCTTTATGCACTACTAAATATGTTATTCTGATTGTTACTATTACTACTGTAAATATTAAAAGCATTGGCCAGTTGTTACTAACTGCATCCTTTAGTGTTTGTTCTATCATTTTATTACTCCTTACTATTCTTCTGTTATAGGTTCTATTTTTTCTTCTTTTCCTATTTCTTCATAACATGTTATAAACATATCTAATACTATTTTACTATCTTTTTGATAAAAATTCAAAGTTTTTTCATCAAGTATGTACTCATCTTTATCAAGTGATTGTAAAATCTTTTCTTTAACTTTTTCCTTAGCCTTTGTTTTTGCTTCATTTATGTTATAAGTATCATTTATAATTTTTATTTCTTTTTGATTTTCTATTCCAACTTCAAATGGTACTAATCTATTTTTTAAACTAATAATTTTCTTTCTTTCAAAGTTTTTATATTTTTTTCTTGAAATATAATCTTTTCCTATTTTTATATAAAAACTTCTTTTATTATTATTTGTATATTTTTTCTCAGTATACTTTAAAGGAAACTCTATAGACACATCATACCATACTTCTGCATAAACTTTTCCTTTAGCATGAACATATTTTTTTACTTCTTCATCTTTCGTTATCGCACCACTTATTATTACATCACCTTTATTTACATAAGTATTAGGTTCAACCATTTTTAATCCCGATTCAGCATATATTTTTTTTATTACACCTGATTTTTTCGCAACAATATTTGTATACTCAGTACTTACATTATTATTTTGTTTTTTTCTTTCAACAATTTTTACCTCATATTTAGTACCAATATCAGTTATTTCTATCCATTCAATACTATCTTTATATTTATCTGTAATTTTCTTTTTTATTTTTTCTATAGAATCATATGATTTTTTTAAATGATATTTTTTTATTCCATAACCATCTAATTCTTTAATTATTTTTCCACTTAAATCTTTATTCATACTTATTATATTTACACTAAAAATTGTATTTGATAAATAAATTAAAAATAAAAGACCAAGTATTGCCATTATTATAAATACTTTATTTTTATTTAATTCTTCTTTAAATTTTAAATACCCTTCATTATTTATTATGGTAAGAGTATATATTGATTTTATTTTATTTAAATTTTCATAGTCTTCACTATTTATTTTAATTATTATTTCTTTATTTGATATTCTTTCTATTTTTAAAAGGTTAATATTATTTTTTTTACATCTAAGAATAAATTTTTCTATTATTTTTCCTTCTACTTTTATTATTAAATAACTATTCATTTTCTCCCTCAAAAATAATTTCATTATAATTTCCAAGTATTAGCACTTCACTACTTAACATTTTGTTAATAGAAAGATTTTTTCCTTTAATAGTTATTTTTTCTTTATTATTATATATAACTATTTCATAGTTTTCTATTTTTCCTATATTAGTAAAATTTTCAATATCTATCATATTTTTCTTAATAGTTATCTTAAATTCTTTTTGATATATATAATTTCTTAAGTTACTAGTATGTTTCATAAACAATATCACCCTAGTAAATTATATGAAAAAATATAAGACTTAAGACATCTTATATTTGTGATAATTTTTCTTTTATAATTTTATTTACTTCACCCATATCTGCTCTATTTTTTAATTTTGGTGATATTTCTTTCATTATTTTACCCATATCTGATTGTGCTTTTGGATTTACTACATTAAATGCTTCATCAATTATAGAATTAATTTCTTCCATAGTTAATGGTTTTGGTAAGTATTCATTTAATATATCAATTTCTTCGTTGTATGAATCAATTAGATCTTGTCTTCCAGCTTTTTCAAAATCTTTAACAGCATCTTTTCTTAATTTTACTTGTTTAGTAACAATGCTTAACATCTCTTCTTCGCTTAATTCTTTTTTAGAATTTATTTCTTCCATTTGTATTGCTGCCTTAACGGATTTTATTGTATCTGCTTTCTTTCTGTTGTGTTCTTTCATCGCACTTATTAAATCTTTTTGAAGTCTTTCTTTCATATTATATTCTCTCCTTTTATTTAAAAAAGCAGTATTAACTGCTTAGATTAGTCTCTATCACGACTTTGTTTTTTTCTACTATTTTTAATACCAGCTTTTTTAGCTTCTCTTCTTTGAACACCAGGTTTAGAATAATGTTCTCTTTTTTTACATTCAGAAGGGATACCACTTTTAGCTACTACTTGCTTAAATCTTTTTAAAGCGCCATCAATATTTCCGTTTTTTACCACTACTTTAGTCATTCTTATCCCTCCCTTCATATTAACTAAACAAATTATATCACTTAGAAGACTTTATTTCAACAATTTTTTTAAGTTTTTTAGTTAAAAGTAAAAGAAAAAGTGAGAATAATCCCACTTTTACAAAATATTTTTAAAATTTTTTAAACAATGAAAAATTCTATACCTGTATGATAATGCGTTTTTTACTTATGCTTAAAAATCACACATATTATTGCTAACTAGTCTTCTTATACTTGAACCAAGGGCTCTTCCCATATCAACAAATACATTAAAGCCTTTAGCAAGTGCACTAAAAAGGCTACCAGAAATGGTTCCACCACCGCTTATATTCTTCATTTCTGAAGTACTTAACTCTTTCATATTACCTCCTATCTGCATTTATATGGTCTTGTAAAACCATCAAAAATACCTGATATAAATGATATAACACCTGCGATAACTGCCCATGCAGTCGCAGACATTCCACCACCTTTTATACTTTTCATTTCATTTTTACTTAACTCTCTCACATTTTGTACCTCCTTTAATTTCAAATACTTTATTAAATAACTTCAAATTATCATATCTATGTGAAATTAATATCAAAGTTACATCATATTCTTCTTTTACTTTTCTAACTATATTTCCTTCACTTAGAATATCAATACCGTTTGTAGTTTCATCTAATATAAGTACTTTTTTATTTTGTAGTAACGCTCGTGCTAATAATATTCTTTTTCTTTCTCCATCTGATACATTATGACCATTTTCTTCTAAAAGAAAATTTAGGGATATATTCTTTTCTTTTAGAAATTTATCAATACCAGTTACTTTAATAACTTTCTCTAATTCTTCATTTTTAACATCTTTATATAACCTTATATTATCTAATATAGTACCAGTAAATATAATTTCGTCTTGCGATACAAAACATATATTATCTGTTATATCTTTAAAACTCAACTCATCAATATTTACATTATCAATAAGTATAGATCCTTTATTAGGATTTAATTCTTTAATTAATAATTTAAAAATAGTTGATTTACCTACTCCACTTGGTCCTTTTATAAAGACAAAATCATTTTTATTTATAGTAAAATTAATATTATCTATATAGGAGTGACAATTATATTTGAACGATACATTTTTAAACTCGATTTTATCTTTAAATATTAAACCATAGTCTTTTATTATATTTTCTTTAACAAAAAAGTTTTCTAGCCTCTTATATGAATTCTTAGCATTTATAAATAAATTATCTAATGACACTATATTTTTAAATGAAAGAAAGTAATAAATTATTACGGAATTTGCTACTAAAAGATAAGAAAATGATAATAAATTTTTATTAACTAAAGTATATCCTACAAACAAAATTAATATATTTGACCAAGAACTAATTAAATTATCTACAAGATTAAAGTTTAATAATATCTTATTATATTTTATATTTGAATCTAATAAATCATTATATTTATTTTTAAAATCATTTATTCTTTCTTTTTCAATACCACAATTTTTTATTGTATTAATACCAACTATGCTTTCTACTAAATAAGAATTAATTAAGGAATTTTTTTCTTTTAAATCATATGAACGGGAATATATTTTGTTTCTAAAAAATAAATATAAAATAATATAAATAACACTTATAAGGAAGATTAACAAAAATAAATACTTGTTTATTATAAACATAAAAATAAGAATAAGAATCATATACAAAATATCTAATAATGAAGAAAATAAAACAGTATTAATAAATTCTCTTATACTAGATAAATCATTTATTCTAGATACAATATCACCAACTGGTCTACTATGATGATATTTAAGAGGAAGGGATAGTATTTTTTTATATACTTTATTCATTACTTTAAAATTTAACTTTTTATCAAATGATATAATGGCTCTATTTCTTATATAATCAATAATGGATTTTATAACGGATAATAGCAAAAATAGAAATAAAATAAATTTAGAGGATTCAAATCCATTATATAAAGCACTTAAATAAAATGAATTTAGTAAAGAAAATATGGACGCTAAGATTGAGATAATAAAAACTAAAAGAAAGCAGGTGACAATAAATTTATTTTTAAAAACACATATATTTTTTTTACTATTTTCTTTTACTAAATCATTTGTCTTTTCAAATGTAATTACAACATTTGTCCATTCTTTTAAAAACATATTTTTATCATATATAACTTTTCCTCTAATAGGATCTTCTACTATAATTTTATCTTTTTTAATATTTTTTATTACAATGAAATGATCATATTTTTCATCTAATTTTATATGTGCGATGAAAGGCCACGATATTTTATTTAAACTATTATATTTACACATATATGCATTAGATTTAAGTCCTAACTTATTGGATGCCTCAACAATATTATAAATGCTTGTCCCATTATTATCTGTTTTAGTTAAATTTCTAAGTTTATCAATACTAATATTCCCTTTATAATATCTAATAATATTATAAAGACAGGTTACACCACAATCTTTAATCCCTTGTTGCCGTACAAATTTATGTCTCATTTTATCCCTCCACTTATTATATAAGCCGTTTCTCCTTCAAATTCCCCTAAAAAAAGTAAAAAAAATGAAAAAAAGTTCAATTTTTTCTATTTTAATTAAAAATATTACAAAAAAAAATATGATATTAATCATATTTATAAAAGTTAGCTTTGATTTAATTTAACATTTTTTAGTATATCAATCATTTCACTAATATTTTTTTCATATTCTTTATGAAGTAACACTTCATTTGAATATAATACATAATTAGCATCTGCTTTAAAATCAATTACAGCAAATATATATACACATTCAGATGAATCAGTATTTGTACCTGTATATTCTACTTTAGTGATAATTTTATCATCCATATCTATTACTTTTTCTTTTTTAAATAGTTTTAAATCTTTTCTAGTACTTAAGAAATATGAAATTTGTTTATCTAATATTTCTTTACTACTATTTTCTTCATATTCATTTAATGCATATGTAAAAAATCCAATAACTTGTTTATCATTTTTTGTAAGATATAAATCATAATTACTTACTTTTTTCTGCTTAAAATCTTCTTTTGCAGTTACTGTTACTCTACCATCCGCAGTTGTATAAGATGCATCATTTACTTTTGCTTCCTCTTTTTTCTTAGTTGGATCTGTAACAGATAATACAAAAATTATTATTAATGGAACAAGTATTGCACTTAATACTACCACATATAACCATTTCTTACTAAAATTCATATTCTTTCTCCTTTTTAATCTTCTATATCATTATTTTCAAATTTTATATCTAAAAATTTTCTACTTGATAAAAAATCACACATATGAACAAATCTTTGATATTTATCATTTGGAAGAGGTAGAACAACATCACTATAAGGATTTGTATTCCATTCTCCCATATGTGATGAAACAACTCTTGTAATAAACTCAAGTTCTTCATCTGTTAAAGATGTTTTATCTTTATTTTCTTTTATATAATCACATACAATTATAGGATGATCAAACCTAGTATATTTTTCCTCAGTAACTCCATGTTTAAGTCCATCATGAATCATTATAGAAATAATAAGTAAATCCTTTTCATCACTAGTAAATTTATGTCCAATACTATTATTGTCCAAAAGTTCTTTTGCTATTCTAATAGCGGCTTTAGTATGTCTTACAAGTCCGCCATCACCTAAAGAAAATGATGGATGATATTTGCCTGTTGAAGATGCTGCTACTTTAAAAAAATAATCAGGAAGTAATGATACTAATTCCTTTGCTATTTTTTTATATCTATCATTTTTTATATAACTATATTCTTTATTAAATACTTCTGTTTTTTCCATTTATACCACCTAATAAAATAATACATTTCTTTTATTTTAAAGTCAATAGTCTATGCCATACTTGCTAAAGAATATCTTTTAATATCATTAGATGTATTTTTATAAAACTCTTCATCTTTTCTGTTAGAATAACACTCTTTAAAATTTTCTATTTCTTCTATTAAATTATCTGCTTTAATATATTCATTATCCCTTATTTCAAGTTTATATTTTCCATATGAAGACTTAATAAAAGGTCCATCCAAATAAACTGATGTAAAATAGTCCCCATCAAAACAATAAATGTGAACTGTACTTCTACTATCGTCCATTTTATAGACCTTTTTTTCTTTTTCATTAATAATGCCAAAAACAAAATGCTTTACATCCTGTTCATCTTTTTTACTTGATTTAACCATTCCTTCAAAATAACCATTTTCAAGTTTAATTATATTTCCACTCCAACAGTTATTTGTATCAAAATTATCTTCCATTTTCTTACACATATTCCAATATATTGTTATATCTTGTACTTTCATTTTACCACCTCTCGCACTCTATTATTCATTATAGCATAAAACTATACAATAAAAAAAGATATATTATTCATTAACTAAATATGAATATATATCTAATGATAATTTTTCTACATTATGTCTTATTACTCCATCATTTATTGTTACATAATTATTTAATATAGTATCACAATCAATATTTTCTTCGTCAAATAAAACAGGATCTTTTTGTTCTAAAGTAGAATATTTTTCCGCTACTTCCTTATCTATAGAGCCAGTATTTGCAACTACTATATCAATTTTATGAGTACCTAGGTATGAATTTAATACTTTTAAATGATCACTTACTTTAAAGTCATCTGTTTCACCTGGCTGTGTAACCATATTACAAACATACATTATTTTAGCAGATGCTTTATCTAATTTTTCTATTATTTTCTTACTTAATAAATTTGGAATAATACTAGTATATAAACTACCCATACTAAGTATTATTAAATCAGATTCATCAATAGAATCAAAAACTTCATCACATATTTCTGGTTCTTTTTCATAATAAACTTTTTTTATTTTTAATGGTGATTCTGTTATATAATGTTCACCATTTACTATACTACCATCCTCCATAATAGCGGATAAAACAATATTATCTTCTGAAAAAGGAATTACTTTACCTTTTAAATTTAAAACCTTACTAATTGATTTTATACCATCTGATAAATTACCTGTTATTTGTGTTCCAGCAGTTAAAAGCAAATTACCTACTGTATGTTCATTAAGTTCACTATTACTACTAAATCTATAATTTAAAAGTTTTTCCATAAGTGGTTCTGTTTCAGATAATGATATCATAACTCTTCTAATATCACCCATCGCAGGTATATTAAATTCTTTTCTAAGTTTACCTGTACTTTTACCATCATCACAAACAGATACTATACTTGTAATATCAAGTGGAAACTCTTTTAAACCTTTTAAAAGTGTGGACATTCCTGTTCCACCACCAAAAATTGTTACTTTTTTCATTTTACCACCCACTAAATTATACTATAAAATAATGTATTTTAACAATATTTTTTTATATTTTATTGAAGTGGTAAAAAAATTATGATATATTAAAGGCGTATTATGTGGGGGATTTATGGGTATGAATGAAGAAGTAAAAGAAATATTTAAAACAAACAAAGCATATAAATTAGATGATATATGCAAACAATTAGATGAAAAGGATAAAGAGAAAGTAGAAAAAATATTAAATGAGCTTGAAATAAGTGGTTATTTAATAAAAGAAGAAGATAAATATAAATTATTTCCTGAAGATTTTAGGCTTGTAACTATAAAGATTTATAAGGATGGTAATGGCTATTGTTATATTGATGATAATTTATACATCATTGACTCTAACAATTTAAATGGTGCATTAGATGGTGATTTGTGTGCCGTTAATTATTATACTGGCGTAATAGATAAAATTGTAAAAAGAAATGCCAATTTAATTATATGTGAACTAAAAGATGATGAATTTACTATTCAAAATAGTTATTCAAAATGTAAGGTTGAAGTAGAAGGCGCAAACGTTAGAAAGCTAGTAAATGGGAATGTAATACTTGCTAAAATTAAAAATTATGATAAAGATACTTTAAAATGTGATTTAGTAGAAATATTGGGTCATATAGATGACCCTGATATTGAACTTAAAAAAATAGCTATAAAAAATAATTTTAAAGTTAACTTTAGTAAAGATGCGATTAAACAATCAGATTCGATTAAAGAAACTGTACAAGAAGATGAATTAGAAGGAAGATTAGATTTAAGGGATAAATTAATTTATACTATTGATGATGATCATACAAAAGATATGGATGATGCTATTAGTATTGAAATTAATGATAAAGGAAATTATGTTATTGGTGTACATATCGCAGATGTTTCACATTATATAAAACCAAATACTCCACTATTTAATGAGGCATTAGAAAGAGGAAATAGTCTATATATGCTTGATACAGTTATTCCTATGCTTATGCACAAACTATCTAATGGAATATGTTCACTTAATCCAAATGTCGATAGACTTACAATTTCATGTATTGCTGAAGTAGATAAAAATGGTAATATAGTAGACTATGACATAAAGAAAAGTGTTATTAATTCTAAAAAGAAAATGAGCTATTCTAATGTAAATAAAATACTTATGGATAATGAAATAGTACCTGGATATGAAGAATTTGTAGATAATTTAAAACTTGCAAACGAAGCATCTTTTGCACTTAATAAAAACTATAAAGAACATGGCTACATACAATTTGGTAATAACGAAATAAAATATACCGGTGAAAAAGATTCTGAATTTAAACGTATTGTACCTAGAGCTGCAGAAAAAATTATAGAAGACTTCATGCTATTAGCAAATAAAATAGTAGCATCAAATTTTGAATATGTTCCATTTCCGTTCAGAGTTCATGATATACCAGATACTAAAAAGTTAAAGAAAACCTTTGATTATTTAAGATTACTTGGTTACAAAATACCTAATGTCAAAAATTTAGATAATCCTAAAACTCTCCAAGGTATTTTAAAAGATTTATATGATAAAGGCGATTATTCTATTACATCACCATTTATATTAAAAGCAATGAAAAAAGCAAGTTATTCAACAGAAAATATTGGACATTTTGGATTAGGTTTTGATGCTTATACACACTTTACTTCCCCTATCAGAAGATTTAATGATTTACTTGTTCATACAATTGTATCCGAATATATAAATCCTGACTTTAATGAAGAAGAATTAAATTATATAAATGAAAATTTATATAAAATGTGTGAACACATTTCAGAAACAGAGGTAAATGCTGATAAAGCAGAAGATGAAGCATTAAGATACAAAATGGCTGATTTTATGAAAGACAAAATTAATGAATATTTTAATGGTAAAATTATTGCATTAAGACCAAGATATGCAATTGTAAAATTAGAAAATAATATAATTGGTGTAGCGAATATCGAAGATATGAAGGATATATGTTATTTTGATAATAATGATTATTGCATAAAACAAAGATTTGGAAATGATACATATAAAGTCGGAGACTATGTAAGAATAAGAACTTTATATATAGATAAAAATTGGAAGATTGGTCTTAGAATCACAGAAAACCTAAATCGATTAAAAAATGGTGATAATGATAACTCATCTATTGAAGATAATAATCTAGTGGGAACAATAATAGATATACAACCAAGTCGAATGACAGTAAAACTTGGTAATGATGAATTTTTAGTTATCTTCTTTGATGATTTTAAAGATGGTACATATTACTTTGACGAATATGACTATGTTGTTAAATCAGAAAGAAATAATGAAGTATATAAACTTGGTAGTAAAATTGAATTTAAGCTATCAGAAGTTAATAGTAATATAAAAAGATTAAACGGAAAAGTAAAAAAATTAACAAGAGACTAACGTCTCTTTTATTTTGCGGTCAAAAAAGAAAAAAACCAATCAATACTGACTGGTTTCTTATTATCCAATTATGGTGCCCCAGAAGGGATTCGAACCCCTGACCGCCGCCTTAGAAGGGCGTTGCTCTATCCAACTGAGCTACTGAGGCACTCAAATTTGTATCCTTAATCAAAGGACAATAAGATTATAACACTTTCATTTATCACTGTCAATACCATTTTCTTTAATTATTTTGTCACTTTCTCACTATTTACAAAAAAGTTAACTTTATCTACATTATAGTTATCCATAACAGAATATGAAATACTATATATTACCTCTTCTAATACTTTTTTATTTTCATTACTATCAAATAAATACTCATTAAAATTTAAATCAATCTCATTTTCAGTTAAATTATAATCAATAAGTTTAGTATTATAGTTTAAATAACTCATAAGATTACTTTCAAAAGAAAACTTACTAGCAAGTTCATCAATTATTATTTTTATTTTTTCTTCATCATTATTTACATACTTTGTTACTGGTACATAATAAACATCATTATTATTAGTTTTATTAGTATAATAAATTGTTACTTTATTAATACCTTTAATGCTATCAATATCATATGTTTTATTTATACCGTAATCTCTTGTAAGTTCAGTATCTAACATTATTCCTGTTTTAGGAAGTTTTTTTAAGTTTTCACCATCTATCTTAATAATAATTTTATCAATACCATCTATTGATGTAATAGAATATATTAATGATTCTATTACTTTTTCTTCATTTTCACTTTTTACATCAAGTACATTTGAATTAAAATTTAATGTTACTACATCATTATTTATTTTTTTCCCTAATAGTTTTGTATCACTAGGAAGTAATGCACAAAAACCATTCGGAATTTTATCTTGATATTTTCCATCCATCTTCATTGCCTCTATTAATTCATCTATAAGTAAATCTTTTTTTAAAGATGAAACCTGAATATTAGTTTTAGCAACATAATTATTTTTATCAATTAAATAAATATCATGATAATTAATGTTTACTTCCTTACTAACCTCTTTATCTAAATCATATTTTTCTTTAGTAGGAAACAAATAAAATAAAAAGACTACTAATAAAAGAATCGTATATTTACTTATTTTTTTCATAGAAAATCTTTTTATCATTTTCATATCACCTAAAAAATTATATGCTTAATTTTAAAAAAAATGAGTTTTCTTATAAAGAAATCTCATTTAATTTGAGTAGTTCAATAACAGCACTGCTTCTTCCTTTGACACCTAGTTTTTGCATAACATTAGAAATATGATTTCTAACAGTTTTTTCGCTTATTCCTAGTTTCTCAGCTATTTCTTTTGTTGTATAATTTTTTATTAATAGTTCAAACACTTCCCTTTCTCTTTTTGTTAATATTCCTTTGCTCATTTTTATCCTCACTTTCTCTTTAGAGGTGTATATATATAATTACTCATATTATCATATGTAAAAAAGTTTTTTATGTTAAAAAAAATAACACTAAAGTTATTTTTGAAATTTAATTGATATATACATTTTTGAGTCAAAGTTACTTTGAACTAAATTCATTATATCAGTTGCAAGTTTTGCATCCTGATTTTCTTTTATAACTACTATTCTAACTTGATCATCTTTTATTTTAACAAAATTTTCTAATTTTAGTTCATCTTTTATTTTAGTACTAATTTCTTCTTCTTTACCTTTCAATATATTTATTGTTTTTAATTCTTCATATGCATTATTTTTTTCTTCACTAGTTGCATCTTTTTTAGTCAGAATTGTTTGTAGTTCAGTTATTTTAGTATTTCTTTCTTCTTCGTTTTCAACTTTTAAAGTAGATATTATTTCATTTTCTTTAGTACTAGTTACTTCTTTAGTTTGTTTACTATTATCAACATTTTTACTCGCTGTTTCTAAAAATTCTGACGGCATTGTTATATAATACACACTTAATACTAAAATTAAACTAAATAATGTTAAAATCCAAATACTTTTTCTATTTATCATATCTATTCCTCCATATATCTACTAATAAAATATATGAAGTTTTTTATATTATAGTACAAAAAAAATAACAGATTTCTCTATTATTTTCTAGATACATACTTACCATCTTTTGTAGATATAACTACTACATCACCTTCACAGATAAATAAAGGTACTTTTACTTCAAGACCATTTTCAAGTGTTGCATCTTTAAGTGCATTTGTTGAAGTATTTCCTTTAACTGCATCTGTTGTATATGTTACTTTGTATTCTACTTTTTCTGGTAAATTTAAACCTATAAGTTCAGATTCAAAATATACAAGTTCAACTTCTAAATTTTCTTTTAAATATTTCTTTTCATTTTCAATTTGTTTTTCACTTAATTCTACTTGTTCATATGTATTCATATCCATAAAATAATACATATCAGAAGTATTATATAAATATTGCATTGTTTTTTTAGAAATATTTGCTTTTTCAATTTTTATATTAGTATTGAATGTTTTCTCTATAGTTCCACCTGTTCTTAAATTTTTAAGTTTAGTTTTCATGAATGCTGCACCTTTACCTGGTTTAACATGTAAAAAATCAACTATTTGATATAAATTACCTTCAACTATAACAGTCATACCATTTTTTATATCATTTATATCTATCATCATAATTATTCCTCCAGACTTTTTATTGTTTGTCTTATTACATTTGCGGAATCTTCTAATTTTTTAGCTTCATCTTTTGTAAGTTCCACCTTCATAACACCTTTAATTCCACTTTCATTAATTACTGATGGCATACCTAAGTATATGTCATCATATGGAGATGAAACAACTAAAACTTTATTTTCATTATTCAATATAGCATTAGTTATATTAACTAGGCACATTCCAATACCATAACTAGTTTCATTCTTTAGTTCAATTATCTTATATGCCATATATTTTGCTTTATCTAAAAGTTTATCAAGTTCTTCTTGTGGTAATATTTCTCTTATTAAAACAGAACCAACTTTAGCACTTGACCAAACAGCAAAACTGCTATCTCCGTGTTCACCTAATATATATGCGCTAACATCTCTTATATTTATTTCTAGTTTATCTGAAATGAAATATGCAAGCCTGCTAGTATCAAGCATAGTACCACTACCGATTACTTTACCGGCTGGAAATTTGGAATATTTTTTAACTAAATAAGTTATTATATCAACTGGATTTGAAGCAACCAAAAATATACCATTAAACCCTGATTTAATAATATTTAATGTTATATCTTTTATTATCTTACTATTTTTTTTAACTAAATCAAGTCTAGTTTCATTCTTATTTTGATTAGCACCCGCCGCAATTACAACAATTTTAGCATCTTTTGCATCTAAATAAGTCCCCGCTTTAATTTTAGTTTTTGAACCTAATGCATAAAGCATATTACTAAGGTCCATTGCTTCACCCATTGCTTTTTCCTTATTTATATCAACTAATATTAACTCATCAATGTTAGAGTTTGTACTAATAAGTGCTGCAGCGTATTTAACTCCAACATTTCCTGCGCCAACTACAACTACCTTATTCATAATTATCCCTTTAATCCTTTTTATATATTCTTATTATTTTTTCTTTTCTTTGTGAACTGTATGTTTCTTGCAAGTAGGACAATACTTATTCAATTCTAAACGATCTGGTGTATTTGTTCTATTTTTTGAAACAAAATAATTTTCTTTTGATAAACCTTTGTTTTCTTTACATTCAGTACATTCTAAAGCTACATGTCCTCTAGCTTCTTTTTTCTTTCCGTTTGCCATTAGTAACTCCTCCTTTTTTTCATATACGAACTAATTATATCACATTATTTTAAAATTTCAAATACTTTATTTGATACTCTTGAACTTATTTTACTGTTTACTGGTGAAGTATATTCAGATGTTGTACTATATCTTACATTAGGAGATAAAACAGTAATAGCAAACTTAGGATCATAACTAGGTGCATATCCTATAAATCCTTTTGATATTGTTGGTACATCTATCTTCCCATCACCATCTGAATCATAGAAACTTTCTGCTGTACCTGTTTTACCTGCTGGACTTGGAACTGTTCCCATATAACCATATCCTAAACTCTTCATAACAGATTCAAAACCAAGTTTTATTCTGTCTTTATATTTTTGTTCTAAATCTACAGTACCAATTAATTCTGGTTCAATGTTTCTTACTACTTTACCCATTTTTTCATTATTAGTTTTTTCATGAACTTCTTTAAGTAAGTGAAGTTTATACTTATTACCATTTGCAGCAAGAGTACTTATATAACTTGCTATTTGAACTGGTGTATATGTATCATATTGTCCTATAGCCATATCAAGTAAATGGCCTGATTCATAACTTGTACCTTTATATCCATATGACTCAACTGGTAGATCTATATTAGTTTTTTCACCAAGTCCATACTCTAAAAATACTTTTCTATATGTTTCAAAAGCAGATTCTGGTACAGTAAGTGGTCCATTATAATAATAATTTGCTCCTGCGACTCTCATTGCTGTTTTATACTGATATGCATTAGATGAATATGCAAGTGCTTTTACATCGTCTAAATAGCCAAGACCTTTTGTCCATGAACATTTTGCTGGTGTATTTCTTATTTTTACACACTCATCAAGCATTTTTGTTCCTATATCTATTGCTCCTGTTTTATATCCAACGCTCATTGATGCACCTTTTACAATTGAACCTGGAGTTACTGGATTAGTTAAAAGTGCTGGAGTATTATCATACACTTTATATTCACCATTATTAACTACTACTTGTTTACTTGCCATTGCTAGTATTTCACCTGTTTTAGGGTCTGTTACTATTACATGTGAACCATTATAATAAGTAGTATTAGCATTATTCATTTTAGCATTTACTATTTCTTCAGTTAATATTTGTTCTACTTCTTTTTGAAGATTTATATCTATTGTTAAAACAATATCATTTCCTCTTATTCCATCTTTTATAACTGTATATGAATTATCATCATTTAATAAGTATGTTGCTTTATCTCCTTTTAAAAGTGATTCATACTGATATTCTAAGTAAGATACTCCTACTCTATCATTAAGTGAATATCCTTCTGATAAGTATTTATCTTTAAGTTCAAATGGAATACCTGATTCATTAGTTGATACACTTCCTAAAATAGTTTTAAATGTATCACCATATAAATATTTTCTTTCCCATTCTAGTTTAACATTAAATCCATTTAGTTCTTTTACATGTTCTGATACATATGCGAACTCTTCATTACTTGCATAAGTTTTAATTATTTTCTCATCATAATAATAGCCCTTATTCATTAAATAATAGATATAAGCGGCCTTTTTATCTTTCTCATCATAATTAGATAGTTCTTCATCTGTAATTCTTTCCATTTTCAGATTATTTATATCTGATATAGTAATTTTTCTTTGTTTTAATAATTCTCTTTCTTTTTCTGTTATTTTTTTATTAACTTTGTCTTTATTATTTACAAGATAAAATTCTTTTAAATTAGTTTTAGCAAGTTTACTATAATCAAGATCTATTTTATCAGCCATTTTATACGCTAATTCTATTTGAGTTTTAGTACTTGTTTCTGGTTTTCTTTTATAGTATATTGTTTTAACTCCAACATTATCTACAAGTAAATTATAATTTCTATCAAATATTCTACCTCTTGGAGTTGATGTACTATATACTTCATCCACTTTTATATCATCCAAACTCTTTTTATATTTATCTTTATTTATTATTTGAACATTTACAAGTTTTAGTGTAAGTGCACTAAAAAATAAAAAAACAAAAATTGAAATTATAATTAATCTATTATTTAGTGCTTTGTTTTCCATAAAAAATCCTCCATAATTATTTTGCTTCATAATTTTCTTTATATAACATATTTTTTATTAGAGGTGTTAAATTTGAATGATTTTATTTTAAAAAGTTATGTTGATAAACTATCTATAAACCATATTAAAGAATATGCGAAAAAAAATAATATAGTACTTAAAAATAATGAGGATGAAATAATTTATGATTATATTAAAAAATATTATAAAGAGTTTTATTATGGTGAACCAAAGAATTTACTTGATGAGTTAAAAAGTAAACTTTCTTGTCCAACTTATGAAAAACTTGAAGAACTTTATTATACTGCAAAAAAGATTAAGAAATAATTTTACTTCTTAATCTTTTTCATTTTCTTCATCTATTATCATTTTAAGTTTATTTACCGCACCTTTTACATCTTTATTTACAAGCACATAATCGTAAAATCCTGCTTCTTTTATTTCTTCTTCTGCAATCTTTAATCTATTTTGTATCATTTCTTCACTATCTAAATTACGTACTTTTAATCTTTCTTCTAATTCCTCAATACTTGGTGGAAGTATAAATATAAGTACACTTTCTTTTATTAATTCTTTTACTTTTTTTGCACCTTGTACTTCTATTACAAGTATTACATTTATTCCTTCATTTAATTTTTCTTCTATTTTTGATTTTGGTGTTCCATAATAACAATTATTGTAAGTTGCATACTCTAAGAAATCACCTTTTTTTATTCTATCTTCAAATTCTTCATTTGTATAAAAGTAATAGTGAATTCCATGGATTTCTCCTTCTCTTGGATTTCTTGTTGTTGCACTTACTGATAAATGTGCATCATTTTCTTTTAAATATTCATTTACAATAGTATCTTTTCCAACACCACTTGGTCCAGATATTACAAATAATTTTCCCTTTTTCATAGTTTTCTCCTTTTTTTATGTAAATACATTTTATCAAATAAAAAAATTATTATCAATAAGTAAAAAGAAAAAAACAACTATTTAGTTGCTTCTTCTTTTTCTACTACATTTTTACCCTTATAAAAACCACATTCTGGACATACTCTGTGTGATCTAATATCTGCACCACAATTTGAGCATTTTACTGTTCCATTAGCTTCAATTTTATAATGAGTTCTTCTCATTCTACCTCTAGTCTTTGAGATTTTTCTAAATGGTACTGCCATTTTCTTACACTCCTCTCTTTACTCACCTAAGAATTCTTTTAATTTCTCGAGTCTTGGATCAATTTCTTTTTCTACAACCTCTTCATCAGTTATAAATCTCCATCCGTCACCATTAATATTTTTAACTTCAATATCAGGGCTTACAACTTTCAAAGGTACTTCCAATATAATATTTTGCCATATAATTGGAATTAAATCAATAGAATTGTTAATAATTTTATTATTTTCTTCTAAAATATCATCATTTTCTCCAATTATTTCATTAACATTAATGTCAATATTATATTCAACATCCTTTAGTGATATGCTGCAAACAAGGGTCAATATGCATTTTATATTTAAATTTACAGAAAAATTATTCCCTTCTGGATATATATTACCCTTTACTTTTACTTTACTAATTTTTTTAATATCTGTATTTTCTAAAAGTTTGTCATCAATAATTACTTCATCATCAATTTTAATTTCATCAGTTAAATTTGTAATTAGTTTAGTTAAGTTAATATTCACATTTATCACTTCCAAACATATTAATTATATATTATAATGAAAAAAAAATCAACCTTGCTTATAGCAAGTTAATTTTCTCTTACACTATTATTACTTTTTTAATGGTCTATCTAATTCTTCTATAAATTTTGAATTTATTTCTTCCTTTTTTGGTATTTCATCACTATTATACTTACTTAAATAATCAATGACCCTATTATATACTTCTATTTTCTTTTTATTGATATTTTTTTCATTTATTTCTTCTTTTTGAAGTTTTATATCTATATTATCAGAAAACCATTTCATTCCTATTTCTTTTAATAATTTTATCTGTTCTTTGCTTATTTTATATCTACCATTACCTTTAAAGGCATCTCTTTGAGTATTTATCCATTTTCCTAATGCAACACCATTTTCATCATATTCATATCCATTTTTTGTTTTAAATGATTGCGGTATTTCTAAATTTCCATAATGCTCATAATATGCTTTGGCTAGTTCATATTTTTTATTCCATTCTTCCTCTTTATAATTTGTTTCAAATCTCATTCCTATTTCTTTTAATAATTCTATTTGTTCTTTGCTTATTTTATATCCACTATTACCTTTAAATGCTTGTCTTTGATTATTTATCCAATTTCCTAATGCAACACCATTTTCATCATATTCATATCCATGTTTTGTTTTAAAATTAGCTGGTATTTCTAAATTACCATAATGGTCATAATAAGCTTTGGCTAATTCATATTTATCCATCCATGTCATTGTTAATCTATCTTGTACATATTCAAGAATTCTAAATAAGTCTTCATTTATCATATCTATATTAAACGATGCATTCTTCAAATGGACATTTCTTTTTTCATTATTACCTGAACTCATATATTCTTTTATTCTATCTTTTAAATTTGTTTCTAATTCTTTGATAAATCCAATATTATTTGATAAATCAATTATTACTGGTGCGAGTAATATTTCAACTAATTCTTCTTTTGTCATCGAATCATTATAGCTTAATTCTCTTTTATTACATTCTTCTATCAATTCTTCTTTATCTTTTTTCATTAGCTCTTCATATTCTTTTGTATTATCTTTTCCTGCAGAAAGTGCTCTTCCTAATTGTTCAAAAAATATAATATCAGATTGGGTACTTCTTCCCATTATTACTCCATCAAGTCCTGGAACATGTACACCTTCATTATATTGATTTATGGCAAACATTATTCTAAGTTTATTACTTGTATCATTTTGCTTCAAGTCTTTATCATTATAAAATGCTTCTCTATTTCTTTTACCATCATTACCCATATCACTTGTTGTCATATAAAACTCATAATCATCTTCTGTTAGTCCCATTTCATGAATCCAATTTCTTGCCTCGGACATTATACTATCCATATCATTTACTCCATTTTCTGGATTAAGTGGGCAAAAATATATGTATTTACCATCTGGTTTTATATTAGTTTTAAATATATCACTTAATCCTGGTGCTTCATGAGCTCTCTTTTTTAAATCTTTTAATAACGGTGCCAATTCTTTATAATCTTTAGAATTAGAATTCAAAGAGTTAATTTTATTTTCTAAATATTCACAAGTTTCCTCTAGAAATACATATCCACTTTTATAATTTGGTTTAGGTAATACTTCTTCTATCATCGCATCACATAAATCATAATTGCTTACGACTTTATTAGAAAATAACTCATCATTTTCTGGATTAACCATATCTCTTTCATATGATGTTCCTCTATCTCTAACTGTATATGCAGTCATGCCGAATATTTGTAAATCTTCATGCGCGTCAATAAGTGTATTTATTCTTTGACCCCAAATAGGAGCTCCTATATGATGAAATTCATCAAGAATTAATAAATCAACATCTAAATCTATAATTTCATCATCACTCATATTTACAAAACTTTGATATGTTTTAAATTCTAAATTGGGAAAATCTTGTTCTAAAGATACATTTTCATTTTGTTCTATTAATTCTTTTTCATGTTCTATTATTGATCCATATGGTACTACATATATTATCTTTTTATCTTTGTTATCAAGTGCCAATTGCAATGCATTAAAGCTTTTTCCTGTACCTGTTGCATGAACTATTGCCGCTATATTATCTTTTTCAAATTGTTGTTTTACTTTTTCATAACTTCTTATATTATGTTCATATAATCCTAATCTTTTATAATCGCTCATTTTATTCATCCTCCAATTTTCTTATATCAAAGAAATCATGATTATCAATTGTTTGGATAATGATAACAACTTCATCATCTCTTAAAATTTGAGAGTTTTCTTCATTTTGTTCTGTCTCAAATCTATATAACTTATCATCTATTTTTATTATAAAACCAATTTTATTAGAAAACATTACATCTTGATTATTTTCTGTTGGTATATATACTTTTTCAATTTTACCATAAAATTTTTGCATTAGTTTCACACCTCATTTACTATATATTATATCATAAAACAAAAAAATCAACCTGTCAATAACTTAGGAAAATGTCTCAAAAAATTTTAAACATTAACGGGAAAAATA
>ERZ827440.151-NODE-151-length-109674-cov-7.182569_pt1 | contig 109674 bp, 102 predicted proteins | sample MGYA00519774_ERZ827440 | MGnify/ENA primary metagenome ERZ827440 (study PRJEB31778, sample SAMEA3449302) | human gut metagenome | biome: human gut; feature: human-associated habitat; material: faeces | place: United Kingdom | collected 2010/2012 ... | reverse complement strand
TCATTCAATATAAAAAAAGTACAGAACAAAATCGAATGTTTGTTCTGTGCTTTTTATGTAATTCTTTTTTTGCAATTTGTTTATTAGAATTCTGTTAATTAGCATCACATATTTTCATTTTATCTATATGTTGCTTTTGAAATTTTTATATGTTTCAGCCATTTCTCATCCTGCCGGGACCAATGTTTTTCATCTTGAAGCCATTTAAACTTGTTCTCTTTTAAAAGCAACCATAAGTTTCTATCATTCAATAACGATTTTGGTCCTATCGTAATATTTTCAATTATTTTATGATTACAATTTTTAAAGCAAATTTCTCGATATGGTAAAATGTGCTTATTATTTGTTCTAAACTTAATTTCACTAATCTTATCCAAATCTATATCGTTAAATGGACAAGATATTCTATATTCACGTTCTTCTCGAAATGCCGGGTTTTTACATATCATCGAATCTTCCAAAAGGTAAGATACCAATATTCTAACTTTATTATAAATTGAATTTTCTTTTCCCCTGTCAATTTCTTTTTCCAAATTATCAAGGCAACTATCAATCTCTTTTCTATCTAATAATTCCATCTGTTTTTCCAGGTCATATATTATATCCTTTCCCGACAATAAATTACTATACGCCAACAATTGATCTACATTTATTCCTATAGCAACTCCTTGTCCATCATCAGCATAGGAGCGCCATTGACTCAAAACATCATTCTCTTTAGATAAGCATAAAATATACGGAAAATCTATTTCTTGTATTATACTTTTTATTATCTTTTCTATTTGCTCCCATTTTTCCAATGTCTTTTGATATTTTCCTTTTTTAACAGCATACGCTTCAACCAATTCCAAAAACCATAGAATTTCTGCTGAATCATTCATTGATAAAGGATTTCCTAATCGCAATGTTGATGTTTGTATAATATTAAAAAATGTATCTACCGAGCAATAATGATAATATATTCTTTCATCCATCATAACTCCCCTTTCAGTATTCCTAATTTATATGTTTATTTTTCTATCATATTATTAAGCAAAAAGTACAGAACACCCCCAACTTTCGTTCTGTACTTTATAAGATTCAAATATCCCTATTAAAAATGTCTTTCGATCATTTCTTTAATTCCATGATTTTTATTAATACGCCAATACATTCATCACAATAATTTTCTTTTGTGACATTCGTAACGTGACATTCTTCGATTCTGCCTTCCTCAATAAATTTAACAAAAGCTCCAGAGTAATACCTTGGAACATATCCTAATAGTTCTTGTTGCTCATTGACAACACGAATCGCATTTTCATCATACGAATTCGTAGCTTCATGCACCAAAAAAACCTCATCACCTCTTGTAACTGAAATTGCATCTTTACACTGATTTCCATTACATCCTAAATAGTGTCTTACTCCAGCTAGATAAAACATTTTTTCAAAATTACTTTCATAGTTTAGAATAGGATCGATAAATTGCAAATTATCAATTGGTAATTTAGCACCACTCTTCTTTAATAGCTGATATGAATCATATTCTTCTAATTCATATTTTTCTAAAATTTTGTTAATATCCTTTCTCTTTCTATCTGGAAGCCTACTGGCAAAAACGGGAAACAATTTTTCAGATTTGTACACAACATCCAATTTTTCAAATGATACCAATGGCGTAAATCCAACTTCAAGAGCCTGCTCTATCTCTTCACAATATCGAAATTCATACTGTCCGTTTTTCGTAAGCTGACCAACAATATATTGTCGTCTATTTGAAGCACATTTCCAAATCAAATATAAGTAGTCCTTACCATCTTTAATTGCCACATTACTCCTCCTCTCCAAAATAAACGTTTTTTAACATCCGTCTTTTTTCTAATAAATATTTTAAGATCAATCTCTTTTTATTACTTGATAATTCTTCTTCCGAATACAAATTTAGTATAGCATAAACTCTTTCTTCCGTCATCAAAGTGACAATTTTTTTCGCGAAATCACATGTTTCTTCAAAATAATTCTCTCTTAAATATTTCAACACATCTAAATGAGTCGGACGCTTTTCATCCGACACTGTACAGCGAATTAATGATCTTGATTTTGTATCAACAAGTGCTTTCCACCTATTTTTATCTTTTCCAAAATATTCTTCTATCTTTTCTTCTGAAATATATGCACACAACGAAGAACTATTATCGTATAATGGGGACCATTGCTTTTTATCGTTTTCTATAAGAATTGCCCAGTTATTCTGATGTCTGTCTGAATTTCCTATTAAATAATCAAACATCAACATTTTTAAGAGTCCTTCTATTGATACAAATTGTTCTACTGCTTTTTTTATCATTTCAATAGAATATCTATGCTCCGTTGTAATATCAATAAACTCTTCAGGATTATATTCCGGATACATTAACATAATGAAATAAATGCCTTCAACAAGTATTTGATCTGCATTTTCGATAATATTGTAACTCATTGAACCTTCTCTTCCATGATACATTCCCAACTCAAATTTAGCACAAGGCACTTCCAGCAACTGTGCTATTTCATAAGCAATGCATTCCGAAACATGATCCGTTGTACTAACATCTTTTTTGAATTTAAACAATCCTATTTGTCCTGTATCCGGATTTTGAAGCCAAATTTTCTCACTTCGACCACTTCCTTCAGATGCTCCTTCATATTCCTCCCAAAAAGCAAAATCTTTCATTACTTCATCTCCTCATTTTCAATTGCATCAACTCTTTAAGCAGGTCCAAATTCTGTATGATTTCTGTCGTTCCATAATAACCACTCATACATCCACTCCTTTTCTTACTCCCCCTGTAATATTTTCTACCAAAATTTCTTCCCTACAGTATATCATCCCCCACAAAAAAGTACAGAGCAAGCTCAAACCCTTCGCCATCCGGCAGATTGACATCTAAAAGGATCACATCCGCACCTCCTTTTAATTCTCTATCATCCTCAACGATCAGTATTTTTCTCATGATTTTTCTTTATCTTTTCCTCCCACTCATGCAGACGTTTTGCTGCCTCCGGATTCTGTTTTTCCAATCTGTGCTCTAAGCGGACACGGCTTGCCTCTAAACGTTCTAAGACCTCCGGATGTTCCTTTTGTACCTGTTCCATGATCCTGCGTCGTCTCTTTTCGATCAGTTCGAGGATCACGGCACGGTTATCCTGCGCACTCAGATTCTTAGAAAGCTCATCCATATGCAGCTCCATACGTCTTAGGAACTCGTCCTCGTCAATCGCACCCAGGCTGTGCCAGGTTTCCATATATTTTTCTAAGCCCTGCTCTGCTAAATTCTCTAAATCCGGCATCTTTTGGATATTTTCCAAGACAAGGTGTACCCGTTTTTCAATCTCTTCTACCGTATCTTCTCCAAATGCCCAGGTGAACTCTTCCAACGTATTTTCCGCTTCTGCCGGAATACTCATTAAGAATTTCTGTTTTCTCTCATCCAGCTCGCGCAGTACATACGGCTCCTGCAGTCCTGCATCGTGAAGTGCCGCCGTAATGGTACGCCGCACATGACCTTCCTCGATCAGATGACCAATGCCTAACTTTCGCATCTGTACATTGACGGTGTCCATGTGCTCTGTCAAATAAAAACGGATGCCGCGTTTTTGCAAATTTTCCGCTAACAGCTCTAAGCGGTCTGCCGCCGTAATGTCGATTCCCGTGACCGCTCCCGCATCCACGATCACTACTTTGGTATCGTCCTTGATATGGCTTTCAATATCCTCCTGAAAAATCTTTATGTTTGCAAAAAAGAGACTTTCGCTGAACTGATAGATCAGCACATGTTCGATTTCATAGGCATAGCGGTTTTTCTTTCTGTCATAAAAACCTTCCCTGCCCGGAATGACTCCCAAAAACGCTCTTGGCGGATTCGTTGCCCGAAGGATCACAGCCACAAAAGAGAGCAGCATTCCGATAATGACTCCGTAAATGGTTCCAAGTAACAGCACGCCTAAAAAAGCCGCCACAAAAATATAAAATTCATTTTTGCTGACCTCATAGAGGCGCTTTGCTAAATCAAACTCCACCACCTTCATCAGTGCAGAAATGACGATCGCCGTCAGCACCGGAACCGGAAGATAGCCGATAAAACCGGTTCCAAACAGCAGTAACAGTATCATGGACAATCCTGCCGTAATGGATACCACCTGTGTTTTTCCACCATACTGCTCATTCATAGAAGTTCTTGATATGCTTCCGTTGACCGGACAGCAGCCCACAAATGCCGCCGCTAAGTTGCTGACACCACAGGCAAGGATTTCCCGGTTGTCATCAATTTTATAGCCATTCTTAAATGCAAAATTATTTTCCGACAAAAGTGTTTCCGCCATGATGACTACCGCCACCATCAATCCGCGTCCTGCCGCCTGTGTCAGATTGACCATTCCCAGTTTCGGGAAGAAAAAGGAAGGCATTCCCGGCTCTACTTCCGCTAACAGCCGTACCCCATACTCATCAATATGGCAGACACTGGTCAAAAAGACTCCGGCAGCCATGACAACCACCGCCATCGGGAACTTCGGAGCAAATTTTCTCACCACCACAATTGCCACTAAGGATGATACTCCAAGGATGACCGATATTATGTTAATATTTTCACATGCTTTGATGATATGACGTATCAGCTCTACTAACTCTCCCGAACCGGAACTGCTTCCTAAGATTTTCGGGATCTGCATGAGGATGATCGTCACGGCAATTCCGCTGATGAAACCGCCCATAACAGGCGTAGAAATAAAATCCACTATTTTCCCCGCATGGAATAAATAAAAGACCAGCAGCCACACACCCGCAAACAGCGCCACCATCGGCACAAACTGCATTGCCTCTTCCGATGCCGGTGCAATGCCAAGTGTCGCTAATGCCGCTCCTACGATCGCCGCCGGTGCTGCATCGACTCCCATGATAAACTGTGGTGACGTAGAAAAAATCGCAAATAACAAAATCGGAAATACCGAACCGTAAAGTCCGTAAACTGCCGGAAGTCCTGCCACTTCCGCGTATCCCATCGCAATCGGTATGGACACTGCCGCCATGATGATGCCCGAAAGGATATCTTTTGGCAGATACTGTACTTTATAATTTTTGCATGTGTGAAATAGTCCTGTCTTCATTCCAATCTCTCCCTGAATTTCTTTCATCATTTTATTGATAAATTTCTTATTAATAAATTTCCAATGAATCCTTTCCTCTTATATGGTATACATCGCTCTCCGACAATGTCGGACTTTAAGAGCCTGTCCATAGAATCGAAACAGGGAATGCCTCGTCTTCCGATGCACTCCCTGTTATTTTTACCTGATTTTCTTTAGCGTCTTCCGCAACACTGTTTGTATTTCTTTCCACTGCCACATGGACATGGATCATTCGGATATACCTTTGCTGTCTCACGGCGCTTTGGAGTCGCTGCCACAGAATCATCTTTATTCGTTCCGGTTACTTTTGCAACCTGTTCTCTCTCGACCTTCTGCTCAATGCGGACATGGAAGAGAAGTCTTACGGTATCTTCCTGAATGTTCGCGATCATATCATCAAACATATCAAATCCGCTCATCTTGTATTCTACTAACGGATCTTTCTGTCCATATGCCTGCAGACCGATACCCTGACGGAGCTGGTCCATATCATCAATATGATCCATCCATTTTCTGTCGATAACCTTTAATAAGATCACACGCTCTAATTCACGCAGTGCTTCCGGTTCCGGGAACTCTGCTTCTTTTGCTTCGTACAGCTTCACTGCCTGTTCTTTCAGCTTATGCTTTAACTCTTTGACATCTTTTACTTCATCTGTCAGTGCTGCCGTGATCGGTTTTAACGGAATGATCGGAAGTAACAGCTCATTCAGTTCTGTTAAATTCCAGTCCTCTTTTGGAATATCGGAAGAAATACAGATATCGATTGTATTTTCCACACGATCCGTGATCATTTTATAGATCACATCCCGCATACTTTCGCCGTTTAATACGCGGCGGCGCTCTTCGTAGATGATCTCTCTCTGATCGTTCATAACCTGGTCATATTCTAACAGATTTTTACGGATACCAAAGTTGTTACCCTCGATCTTCATCTGTGCTTTTTCAATCGCATTGGTCAGCATCTTATGCTGGATCTGTTCATTTTCCGGAACACCAAGCGTATTGAATACTTCCATCAGCTTCTCAGAACCGAACAGACGCATCAGATCGTCCTCTAAGGAAATAAAGAACTGGGATTCACCCGGATCTCCCTGACGGCCGGAACGTCCACGCAGCTGGTTATCAATACGTCTGGATTCGTGACGCTCTGTACCGATGATCTTCAGACCGCCCGCAGCGCGTGCTTCATCGTCTAACTTAATATCGGTACCACGGCCTGCCATGTTGGTTGCGATCGTAACTGCTCCGTGCAATCCGGCATCTGCTACGATTTCTGCTTCCATTTCATGGAACTTCGCATTTAAGACCTTATGCTGAATTCCTGCTTTTTTCAAAAGCCGGCTGATTTCCTCGGAAATATCAATGGTAATGGTTCCGACCAATACCGGCTGACCTTTTTCATGTGCCTTGATCACTTCCTCAACTACTGCATGATATTTTTCTTTTTTCGTCTTATAAACGGCATCCTGTAAGTCCTCACGGATAACCGGTTTATTCGTAGGAATGACGATAACGTCCATTCCGTAAATATCACGAAACTCTTTTTCCTCTGTTAAAGCGGTACCTGTCATACCTGCTTTTTTATCATATTTATTAAAGAAGTTCTGGAAAGTAATGGTTGCTAATGTCTTACTTTCTCTCTTAACCTTTACATGCTCTTTTGCTTCAATTGCCTGATGCAGTCCGTCAGAATAACGGCGGCCCGGCATGATACGTCCGGTAAACTCATCTACGATCAATACCTGATCATCCTGAACGACATAGTCCTGATCGCGGAACATCAGATTGTGTGCACGGAGTGCTAAAATAATGTTGTGCTGGATCTCTAAGTTGTCCGGATCTGCAAGGTTGTCAATCTTAAAGAACTGCTCTACCTTCTTCACACCATCCTGTGTCAGGTTTACGACTTTATCTTTTTCATTTACGATAAAATCTCCGCTCTCTTCCACTTCAATTCCCATGATGGCATCCATCTTGGAAAACTCCTGGCTCTCTTCGCCTCGTACCAATTGTCTTGCTAAAATATCGCAGGCCTCATAAAGACTGGTAGATTTTCCACTCTGACCGGAAATAATAAGCGGTGTTCTCGCTTCGTCGATCAATACGGAGTCAACCTCGTCGATAATTGCATAATGAAGGCCTCTTTGTACCAGCTGCTCCTTGTAAATGACCATGTTGTCTCTCAGATAGTCAAATCCAAGTTCATTATTCGTAATATAAGTAATATCACAGTTATATGCCTCGCGGCGCTCATCGTTGTCCATACTATTCAGAACCACACCTACAGTCAGTCCTAAAAATTCATGAACTTTTCCCATCCACTCAGCATCACGTTTTGCCAGATAATCATTGACGGTAACGATGTGTACACCTTTTCCTTCCAATGCATTCAGATATGCCGGAAGTGTGGATACCAAGGTCTTACCTTCACCGGTTTTCATCTCCGCAATACGTCCCTGGTGCAGTACCACACCACCCATAAGCTGTACACGGTAGTGCTCCATGCCAAGAACACGTCTTGCTGCCTCTCTTACTGTTGCAAATGCTTCCGGAAGCAGATCGTCTAATGTCTCGCCTTCTTCTAAACGTTTCTTATACTCTTTTGTTTTATCTCTCAGTTCTTCATCAGACAATGCCATCATGGAGTCCCGCATTGCCTCAATCTTGTCTACGATTGGATTTACAATTTTAAGTTCCCTGTCACTATGCGTGCCAAACAATTTTTCTGCTATCTTCATATTCGATCTCCTATCGTCTCTGCCATCTTTCCCATAGCAGTCTTTCCTAAAATAAAAAATACTTGCATATAGAGAATATTTTATCACGATTTCCCCAGTGAAACAATACATAATCCCCCATAAAGCTATGAACGAATTATTAAATTTTTGTAAAAATGACTTCCTATTATAAACTTCATGCTATAATATCAACGGATTCGGGTTTCCATATTGTATTTTTTGATGTCATATACCAGCCTGCACAAATAAGATATTCCACGTTTCCTTGTGCAGAACATTCCAATGAACTTCCATTTCTTCAAGATACAATATGGAAGCCCGAATCCGGCACTCAAAATCGTTTGAGTAAAAAACAAACATTTTACAAAATTCAAAGGAGGAACATTTATGTATACTTATCATACGAAAGGAACCTGTTCAAAACAGATCGATATTGAATTAGATGGCAACATCATCAAACATGTAAAATTCTACGGTGGCTGCGACGGAAACCTGCAGGCGATTCCAAAACTGGTAGAGGGCATGACGATCGACGAAGTAGAGAAAAGGCTGAGCGGCATCTCCTGTAACGGCCGTCCGACTTCCTGTGGTGATCAGTTAGCAAGAGCCTGTCGCGAGGCATACGAAGCATCCAAATAATTCGTTTTTGTTGTACTAATTGTTTGTTGTATTCTTAACTTTCAGACAATTTATTATTTATTTGAAAATTTTAAAATTTCTTGTTGACAAACCTCATTCTATCTGTTAATATAAAATCAACAAAAGAACAGAAGACAAATAAAAAACAAGGAGGTACAGTCCAATGGGAACATAAGACTACAACGAAAAAGCATTTAAGAATGGCAGTTTTCATAATCTGAAATTCAAAGAAGGATAAAAGGATAAAGTCGAATACCAATCGAACAAAGAACTTAACAGGAAGAGTTCATAAGCCGGAAAGAATAAAGATTTTGGAATCCGATTTCAAAAATGAAAAAAGAACTTCAGCACCTCGTGAAAAAGCTGAATTCAAAAAATCTCCAACACAATCGCGATTGGATGATTTATAAAAAATAAAAACAAGGAGGTACGGTCCACCAAAAACGTAAGCTAAACCCAAAAAGAAACACAAGAAGAAAGTGAGGACAGTCCATTGGATTATGAAGTTTAAAGGCATCATCTTTGAAGAACTTATTCAGAGGTGGTGCTTTTTTTGTGTGATTTTTTATGTCTGCTTTTAGCGGAAACTGCTACCCTGCATATCTGACGGATACATTCTGACTCCATGCATACGATCCACGCATAAGCTGAGAGGTATCAGCTGGGGATGCAAACCTTGACATTCTCCCTGCGGATTGCTATAGTAGCAACGTTAACGTATAACTACATAAGATTATAGGACACAGGAGGTTTTATTATGTCCAATTTTTTTGCTTTTGCAACAAAAAACAGCTGGGATGAAGATGTCTTTCAGCTTACTACCGGTGGTATTCTCACCATTGTTGCACTAATCGTCATCTTAATCGCAGCTGCTCTTTTTATTCATAGTCGTAAGGGCTCCCACAAGCTTTCCACAAAGCAGTTAGTATTTTCTGCTGTTGCCATGGCACTTGGAACCGTAACATCTATGATTAAGCTGTTTCACCTTCCAATGGGCGGCTCCATTACGCTGTTCAGTATGCTGTTCATTGTATTGATCGGTTACTGGTACGGTCCGGAAGTCGGTATTATGACTTCTGTTGCTTACGGACTTTTACAGTTCGTCATCGATCCGGTCTTCTATTCCATTCCACAGTTGCTGGTAGATTATCCTCTGGCTTTTGGTGCATTGGGATTATCCGGTTTCTTCCATGACTCCAAACACGGACTGATCAAAGGCTACATCGTCGGTGTGCTCGGGCGATATGTCTTTGCATTTTTATCAGGACTCTTATTCTTTGCTGCATACGCAGAGGGAAGCGGAATGAGCGCTCCGGTTTATTCCTTAGTTTATAACGGATTCTATTTAATACCGGAAGCCATCATCACTTTAGTGATCATTGCAATCCCTGCTGTCAGCAAAGCATTGCAGCACATCCAGCAGCTCGCCCGTGAATAATCTACAGATCATCCTTTAACTGCTGGTATACTTCGGATGTCTTCTCGTCTTTATCGGCTGAGAAGATATAACATCCGTCTTCCGTCTGAATCAGGATAAATGCCTGATTCTGCGGATTGACATTCATTCGGCATTCGCCAAATCCTTCCACATTATAGATTCCTCTTTGTAAATTATCCATACCGGTTCCAAATACTTTACTGTTGCTTGGAAGTTTATCTAAGAACATAATAAACTGCATTGTATCGACATCTATCGTGTAATTCGTTCTTGTCTGTCCCGATTCCAGGACTCCGTCTTTATAAGTAAGTGTCAACGGAAGTGATTGTGCACGGACTAAATATACTCCAAATACCAATAACAGAGCGATCAGTACCCAGGCTAACACGCTCAGGAATTTTCCCATTGGTTTTGCATGGTTGATACAGGTTCCGACTCCGATCTTTTTTTCGCCATTCAGACGCGTATCACCCGGATTATAATAAAAAATTCCATGTCTCCACTGCTCATCGATCTGTGGAAGGGAACATCCATCCATATAATGATGTTCTGCTTTCAATGTTTTTACTCTGGCATTCGCAACCCAATATGGCAGATAGCTGCATACGACCAACAGTAAAAATAGGATCATCCAGAGCAATACCTGTACGGTTCCATTGTCTGTTCCAAACATCACTGCCGGCGCAGCCACAAAGATCACTGTGAAAATTCCCAGCATCGTCATATATTTTTTCTGAACCCCTTTGATCTCCTCGTTTTCTAATTTTTCATTTGGAACCGTAATTGAAAAAATCTCATTTTCTCCCGGATTCTTTGCTTTCCACATAATTCCAAACTGAGCGATTAATACGATATAATAACAAACTGCAATGATAATGCTGACGTTCATGCCAACTGCTCCTTTCTACTACCTACTCTGCTTTTTATGATCAGCGTCCCTTCATGGCCGCCTTACATTCATACATCTTCTGATCTGCCCGCTTGATCGTATCGTGAATATCATGATCGGACTTCTTATCATACGTTGCATAACCGGATGCTACAGACATTTTATTTTCAAAAAATCTTCCATTCAATGCCTCGATCCTGTCGTTCATTCCTCTTCGCAACTCCATGAATTCTTCTTCGGTAACACCTTCTGTTACTGCACAGAATTCATCTCCACCGATCCGATAGACTTTTCCATACATACCGAAAATATCCTGAATGATCTCGCTGCATACAATAATGTAATAATCTCCGGTCGCATGACCATGTGTATCGTTAAAATATTTCAGATTGTTCAGATCGAACATAACTGCTGCCGACTTTTGTGTTGCTTCATATGACATCAAATCATGTTCAAATGCTGTACGGTTAGAAAGTTTTGTCAGTGCATCGATTCTTGCTTCCTTCGAGATACTTTCAAACTGCTCACCTAAACGCATCAGGTGAACGGAATTCTGAAATACAATGCAAAGCATGATCACGATATAGGCCAGTAGGGCATATCGGCTCAATCTTGCAGAATCCACCGTCTCACACTGCAGATAACGTACCATATCATATCCCACAAAAAATAGAAGTTCACCCAGACACAGCCCCTGTATGATCATTCTTCTTCGTTCTTTTTTCTTACCCTGTACAATCCGTTTTCCAACGATCCAGAGCATCCAGAGGAATCCGATACCGTAGACAACGTATGCCATCCATATGGTTTCCCTATAATCTCTGATCCCCAAAAACTGCAGAACCGTTGTCACTACAAGTATCACCACATTGGCAACACAGATTCCATCGTATATCTTACTTTCTTCTACTTCACAGAAATTTTTCACAAATGAAACCAGTGGAATTAAAAGCATCTGGAATACGATAAATGCCACCTGATTTCCCCTCACATTCTGGGCATAGATCAGGGAGATGATCTGTGTCTGGATACAGGACCAGAATGCCACAACAATGGAAAATACTCCCAGCCAGTATAAATAATCCGGTACATGGAGCTCCCGCTGGAAATACATCAATCCAATAATGATCGCCAGTCCAATGGCAAACATCAATATGGATGCAAACAGAGCTAAAGAACGGTCTGCAATAATATCCACGACAATTTTAGCACTGTCCCCATACATAATATCCGGAAGATTCTCTACTTTGTCTTCATAGACCGGTTCTAACTCAATGGTCAGTGTTTTTCCCGCATAATCCGGAGATAAGTTGATAAAGCTCCAGGTCGTTCCCGGTGTCTTACTGGTTTTTTCATAGTCCTTTGGAATATTAAAAGAATAGACCATTTCATTATCCACATAAGCATGTATCACATTATGTCCCATATAAAATGCTACCGTGTCACCATGTGCAATCTCCTGCGGAAGCTGTTTTTTTAATATGAATTTTGTCTCATTATTTTTTCTTGGAAGTGTATCGGGGAGCTCCTTATAAAACTTTTCCTGTTTTCCTATCTGAACTGTCCAGTTGTCATCGTAACTTCTCTGCTTCGCATTCGTAAGGGTATTTCCTTCATCTTTTGCGCTTACAATCAAAACAACGGCCAGTAGCAATCCGACAATGGCCGTTATAATATATTCTTTAAAAAACTTCATATGCTCACCTGCTCCTGTGTCGCATATAGCTTCCTATATGTAACTGTAAATTTATATATATTGTACCATAGACCCCCTGTAGATTCAATGAAATAATGCCCTTTCCGGCAGTTTCCCCGCATTTACAATCCGTCGGTTTTCCTATATTTACGTTCATTATTGCGCGACTTTTTATTGTTTTTTCATTTAATATTTATCTTTTTATTGTTTTCACATAAATTTCACAATTTTATTAGCACTCATCTATTGACAGTGCTAATAATCAGTGCTATAGTTCTACTTGAACAAAGGAAATAGAGAAATAAGAAAATCGAAACCGAGTTCAAACATAACTTCAACACTTCGGATTCTCCGACAGTGCTTAAATATCAACAACGTCATAGAAAGGAGACATGACTTATGATGATGCCTAGTATTTTTGGAGAAAACTTATTTGATAACTGGATGGACTTCCCATTTGAAGATGAATTCTTTGGTAAGAAGAATCCTCTGTATGGAAAACATGAAAAGAACCTTATGAAGACAGATGTCCGCGAAACCAAAGACGGCTATGAAGTAGACGTTGACCTGCCGGGATTTAAGAAAGACAATATCTCAGCACAGCTTCAGGATGGTTACCTTACCATTTCTGCCAGCAAAGGTCTCGATAAGGATGAACAGGAAAAAGACGGAACCTACATCCGCAAAGAGCGCTACAGCGGCAGCATGAGCCGTAGCTTCTATGTAGGCGAAGGCGTTACCCAGGACGATGTTCATGCAAAATTTGAGGACGGAATCCTCAGACTGAGCCTTCCTAAGAAAGATGTAAAATCTCTTCCTAAAGAGAACTTCATCGCTATTGAAGGCTAACCCCTTTCAATAAGTTCCTTTCAGAAACATAATCTCTAGTGAAAAATCCGGATGCCGACTGGCACCCGGATTTTTTTATCAATCTTTCTTATAACGCCACATAATGATTGCCGTTAATACAATCTCTATGATCCCCAATATCAAAAATGCACCATGCAGATTCCATGCTCCTGCCACCAGCCCCGTTACCGGGAAGAAGAAGACCATGGCAATCGAAAAGCACATACTGTCAATGGAGATGATCGTTGCCCGTTGTTCGGAAGGGATCAATTCATTCAAAGCTGCAGATGCGATCGGATAGATCAAAGAGTTGACATAACCCGCCACAAAAAATGCTGCGACAGATATCACCAGCCCGTTTCCACTTACAAAAAGTATACTGATCCCCATCGCAACGGAAACGATATATTTTACATTTTTTCCAAATCGCTGTAAGATCTTTTCACTATGTAAGGCACCCAGACAGGAACAGATTCCCGTTACCAGCATTAAAATGCTGATCTGTATCCTCCGTAGACCGGCTTCTGCAAAATATTGCTGTCCGTAGAAAAATACAACTGCATAAAAGGTCTCCACGACCGGATAATACAGTAAGATTTTCCACACCGCCGGATTCTCTCTTACAATCTGTATGCTGATTTTAAAGTGTTCCTTTAACGACACTTTCTTTTTTACTTCTGTCTCTTTTAACAGCTGCGGCTCTGTCAAAAACAGTGCCGGTACGATAGAAATCACTGCTGCCACTGCTGCTGCAAAGTAACAGGTAATGTATGTTCTTTCTGCTAACACACCACCAAGAAATACTGCGATACCGGATGCGACTTCTATCAGCACATTCAGCCTGCCGTTGACCCGGATGTAGTCTTTTTCTTCTCCCAGCATTTTCATGCTGTCATAAACCAGTGCCTCTTCCGAACCGGAATTGAGATTATAGCTGACAGCCGATATGGAAAATCCGATCAAAAACTGCCACAGGTCTGTGGAGAACAACAGGATTACAGAAGAAACCGCTGCTAACACTCTGCCCCATATCATCACATTTTTTCTTCCTGCTAAATCTGCCAATGCACCGGATGGCACCTCAAACAGAAAACTTGTCACATGAAACATTCCCTCTGCAATTCCGATCTGCCAAAGAGGCAGTCCACGCCACCCCATATAGAGCACCCAGACAGCACTTGACAGATCAAAGTTTCTGCAAAAGCAGAAAAGATAGTCAATTCTTATATTACGTTTTAATTTTTTCTCTAAGTTCATATTTACTCCTGCCTTTCAATCCTTAAATTTAAGCATTAAAAAAAGAACATTCTGATGGTTTAACTTCCATTTCATGTTCTTTGGAGCTACTGTCTCTCTTCTTACTTTTTACAGTTTTACAGATTTGCGATCGGTCAAAACCTCCTGCATAAACGGATCTGTTACTTAAAAAAGAGCACAGTAGTCCCGTAAAGTGATAAAATTGCTGTTTTTGAACAACAACTGCTGCTACAAACCGGCACATATCCTAATCCGTTCATACCGCACTCTCCTTTCATTCTAGTCTTTTCTATTTATTACAGATTAACATCTTGTAAAAGATCTTGTCAACATTTTTCATGCATCTGATAGCGGAAGGTCAGATAGAAGATGATTCCTTTCGCTACGGAGGTCAGCGTCAATGCCCACCAGATTCCATCCAGACCTAATGAGGTACGACTTAAAACCATTGCTAACGGAATACGCATAGAGGTCGCCGTAATACTGATCACACTGCACAGTTTTGTCTTGCCAAGGCCGGACAACGCTCCGATCGTCATCAGTTCCACGCACATAAATGCTTCACTGAATCCGATGATGATCAGATAACTGATGGCTATTTCCATGGCTTTTTCTTCATGGAAAAATACTCCGGCTATCGGCCCCGGAAAAATGATAAATGCCAGCATGATCAAAGCTCCCCAGATAGCTACCGTCCAAAAGGAGATCCGATAACCCTTCTGCACACGGTCCATTTTTTTCGCACCATAGTTCTGACCGACGAAGGCATTTAATGCCGCCGCAAATCCGTCTGCCGTATTCCAGGAAACAGATTCTATCTGTCCGCCCACCCGCTGGGTTGCGATCGCTTCTGCACCAAACGCTGCCACCATCCTGGTCAGCACCATGGAGATCATACAGTATACCATTCCCTGTATTGCCGTAGGACCTCCGATCTTACAGATGTTTCCAAGTTCTTCTTTGGAAAACGGTTCAAAAAGGCGGATTCCTTTGAGTACATTTTCTTCTTTTTTCGAGCGGAATACTCCGACCATCATCACAAGCATAACGACGAGCTGTGCGCTGACCGTCGCAACTGCTGCTCCCGCCACTTCAATCCTCGGGAACGGTCCTACTCCTAAGATCAAAAGAGGATCTAATAACAGGTTGATGAGCAGTCCGATAAAGTTCGCCACAAACGGTGTCTTAGAATCTCCCTGCGCCGTATACAATCCGGTCAGTGTCAGGTTTAAAAAGGAAAACAGGATCAGACCGCAGGTGATGCGCATATATATTTTTGCATCTAAGATTGTTTTTACACCCTCTAATTTAAAAAATCCGACCAGCGGATCTGTAAACAACAGGCTGACTGCCGCAAAGGCCAGTCCTAAAAGGATTGAAAGCTGCACGGCTGTCTTAGCATACCGGTGTGCCTGCTCTTTATCTCCGCGTCCAAGGCACTGTGCCACATGCACCTGTCCACCCATGCGGGCAAGTGAAGCAAGTCCCTGTGACAGCCAGACATACATGCCGCCGACTCCCACCGCTGCCACTGCCTTAGAGCCTAACAGTCCGATCCACGCCATATCCGTGATATTATAAAGTGTTCCTAAAAAGGAAGAGATCATGATCGGCACCGCCAGTCCGGTCAGTGATTTTAAGATCGGCCCCTCTGTAAGCGGAACCTGCTTTTGTATCTTCATTTGTATTGCTCCTTCTATATGATCAAAATTTCTCGTTTTTTCATTTCAGCCACGAAATAGCTTAAATCATTTTTTCCGATCTTTCAATATCATTTTACTTCCTTTTTTTATAAAAAGGGTATGACTAACTGTTCTTTGGCTCTTGATGTTGCCACATTGATCAGTTCTTTATTATTTTTTAACCAGTCATAGGTGCCCTGCCCGGTCTGCTCTGTCAATGCAAGTGAAAAAAGTACAACATCCTTTTCGTCCCCCTGAAAGGCATGGACTGTGCCACATGGTACATCTTTCATACCGTTTTCCTGCAACATGGCATGGATCAGCTCTTTTTGATTGGTAAACGGTGTGATCACACCGATACTTTTATCGGGATTATCTTTGATAAACTCTATGATCTCTTCCGCTTCCCTTGGTGCGGTATTTTTGTAATTCGTGGTATTCCCTGCAATATTTTTAAATATCAGCGGTGTATCTGCCTGACTCTGACTGTTGATCACCAGTTTGTTGTTATAATATTTCTGATTGTTAAATGCAATGATCTTTTCATTACAGCGGTAATGGTGGCTGAGTAAAATTTCCTCACTGACCGCATCACAGGCTAAATACGTTTTATAGATGGAATTTTTGATATAGTCGTATTCTTCCGTTACGCTATATATTTTTTTCAATCTTTCATTATCTGCCGGATGCAGCAAAATGACCGGACTCAACTGCTGCGGATCGCCGACTAACATCAGACTCCGCCCTCTTATGATCGGCACTAAAGACATCGCAATGTTTCCCTGGCTTGCCTCATCCATTATGACCATGTCAAAGTAGGTTCCCGGCTCTCCGAGTTTATGTGCCGATATGGATGTTGTCGCAATGATTGGAAAGATCTTTTGGAATTTTTTTAAGTTTTCCGCTTTTCGTATATAAGCATTGAACTGCTGCACTTTTTTCTTTTCGTCTGCACAGTTTATGATTTCCATCAATTCCTGATTCTTTGGTTCTTTGAGCCGCTGGATGTATTTTGCCGAAGTATAATACAGATATTTTTTAAACATTTCTTCATCTTCCACAACCAGCTTTAATGCCTCTTCATCGGTAATGTCTCCGATCTGCGCCAGCTTTTCACGGACTTCGGCTAACTGCACGCCCTGTAAGTCCGTCTGAAACATCAGATGTTGATTGGAATCTGCCATTTTTAAGATGGCTTCTTCTCTTTCTTTCAGTTCGATTTTTTCTTCATGTCTTTGCAGAAGTTTTGTCAGCTTTTCGGTTCGCTTTGTCTTATCATCTTTATTTCTTTCTAAGGTACTGTCGAAAATAGCGAGGTCTTTCGTCCTTTCGTACAAATCCCTCATGTCATTGAGTGCCTGCAACACGCAGTTGTCATTTCCCAGACGGATGATCGGAAATGGGATTGCACCTTTGTTTCGATATGGTATGGATTTTAATTTTTCACACACGCCATCGATCGGATGATTGTTATAGGACGCAAACAAGACTGTCTTCTCGTTAAAGAAAGCAGTCACCATTGTATTTACGATCGTATTTGTTTTGCCCGTTCCGGGAGGCCCTTGGATGTATGCCAATGGATACTTCATCGCATTGTGAATCGCAAGGAGCTGATCCAGATTGATTTTTTTATCTAAAAGTGTGATCGGATAGTTCTTACGCCGATCCACCTGTTTTAAGAGTTCTCCAAAAAATGCCTTGATCGGTATTGTCACGTTGTCCGCTTCATACATTTTATGAATGGCTTCATACTCCTGATGCAGATCGACCATGACATCCCTGCCAACGGCAATGAGATATGGCATATCATCCACACCGTTGATCTGAGGATTCGATCTTGTTATTTTGTCTTTGATCAACTCCTGATTTTCTTCAAAGTGATTTAACAGTTCATAATCATCTGCATCTAAAAATTTTCGGATGCTGAATTTCGCTTCCGGTCTGTTTTTTTCTAAGGCAAACTCCATGCATACCGTAATCTCATCATCCTGCCTTAAGGTACGCTTTACCACATCCAACCGTAATTTTCTATATGCCAGCACATAGATCCCTTTTTGTGTATGAATGCTCATGACGTTAATGGCAAGCTGTTTGATGGTCTTCTTCGACGCTGCATTTTTTACGCCATATTGAAATTTTCTTACGATCTGTTGAAACTGTTCCCTGCTCAGATGATAATTGCCATGCCACTCGCTGTCTAAATGTTCTATCAACACATATTCTGTTTTATATGGAACGGAATCCATCTTGTTACAGTCCACTAAATAGTTTAAAATCTTCAAATTTGCAACGTGATCAAACACTCTCCGATACTTCACCGGATTACCGTTAATATCGTCTAAAAGTTTCTGATCCGTTTCAAAATAAGACCCTTCAATGACTTCTGATGACAAGATGGATTCTATATAAATGTATAACTCTGTAGTTGTGTAATGTTTCAGATGAAGTCCCATGACCTTCATCGTTTTTTTTACCGGATTGATATCTATGATACCAATCCAGTATTTTGTGATTTCTTCTTTTCCGTTCTTATATTCTATGCTCAGCCATTTTCTTTCATGGATGGCCCGGAAGATATTTCTATTCGCCATGATAATTCTGATTTACATAGTCATAAATAGCTTTGTTATCCTCTAACATACGACAGCCGACAATGTAAGTTCCCTCATTATCTGTGATACGGATGACATGTCCTCTTAACGGCATATCCTCTAAGAAAGTAAAGCCTTTGGTATGAACTGTGATCATCGTATCCTTTGTATCTAAGATTGCTTTATCCTGTGTCTGGATCGCATATCCGTTTGCACTGATGTTTAACATCTGTCCTTCACAAACATGATCTGAACCACTCAGTCTGATCTCACATGCTGCCTTCAATGGCATACGAGGATATTTTCTACGATTGACTACTTTCGGATTGCCATTGACTGCAATGCTGTATTTGCTATCTCTGTATACAACCTCGGTATCATCCCAGCCATAGACATTGTTATCTACAATGATCTGTACCATATACTTCTGTTTCCGGTCATAGCTTAACTCTTCACCTTCGCACTTCAGGCTGTCCACCTGCAGAGCTCCTTTTTCATCCACATTGGAAATAATACCCTTGTACTCTTTCTTAGGCATTGCACCTTCTTCATATACACTCAGGTACATACCCACTTTCAGGTCTTCCTTGCCCATGAATCCACCGGAACCAAGGTCTTCGATCAATGTTCCAACAGTTCCTTCAATCAGGATGATGTTTGAAGATGTTTCATCATATTTACTACGCATTACCTTTACAGTTTCGTCTGCTACGGAAATGTTCTGCGTCATCAGTTCTACTACTTCATTTACCTGATTCATGTTGTCAACCATGTTCTGGTTTGAATCCTCTACCTCGCCCATCGCATCATTGACAATTCGGATGTTTTCACCTAACTGTATGGAGTCCGTTGTGATGGAGTTGACACTCTTATCTACGATCATTACATTTTCTAAGTTGGTTGCAACAAGCTGTAATGTCTCTGTAATGGACTTCGTCATTCTGTCACTGGTCTGCTCTAATTTCTGCAGCGCACTACGGATACTGCCGGAGGATACCTGTGTCTCCTCACTCAGCTTACGGATCTCTTCTGCCACAACCGCAAAACCTTTTCCTGCTTCGCCTGCTCTGGCTGCTTCAATAGATGCATTTAACGCCAGTAAGTTGGTCTGGCTGTTGATCTCCTCTATCGTACCTGTTTCCTCTTTTACCATTGTAAACTCAGTACTGAATTCCTTCAGATTTTCTTCAACTTCTTTGGACAGGTTCGCCATTGCATTGGTACACTGAACTACTTCTGACAACTGTCCGGAACTGGTTTTTGCATTTTCTACGGACTGCTCCATAAGCTGCACCATTTCTTTTATGAGGGTAGCTACATTTTCTACCTGTTCACTGATCTTATCCGTTGCTAAAATGGATGACTGCGTCCGCTCATTCAGCACTTCATTATTAGATATCAGTGATTCCATATTTCTTACAACATCGGTAGCACCTTCCTGGTTCTCATCGGAAAGTTCACGCACTACATTCATTCCGTCTACAATGGAATTACTTGCTACTTTTACTTTTTCAATACTATGTACTACACGCTCTAAATTGCCCTTTACTGCATCGAGCATTGCGCCGTCTGACTCTGCCAAATGCTTGATTGCCCATGTATAACTGAGATAGACCAGTATGACGCAGCCGAACATAATCTCATAGGATACGATATCATCATGTGTAAATCCGGTTGTGAACCAATCCTTTATAAAAGTCACTATGACATCTATCAAGTTCATAACTCCACATCGAATCATCAAACTTCGATCTTTATAAAGCACCAGCATACTGACTACCGGAAACGCGTATGCAAATGCAATATGGTAATATGACGTAAACAATAGAAAGAAATAGAATATAAAATACCCTACTGCAACCATATGCTTACAGTTGTCATAATCCCAACCTTTAATCTTTATAAAAATATAGGTAAATACAAATGGCACCCAGCAGACAAAACAGAACAGAACTGTATATGGTACTGTTCTTGCACCTTTGACACATTCGGCTATATACGCTCCCGTCAGTGCCAGCCCTATGATTACCCACATTCGCAGTGCCTTTTTGTTGGCACTGATCTTAAAATACTTCTCATCGTAATCCATAAATCTCCTCCTAAGTTCTTTTTCTTTGCGTATACTTTTTCTCGCTACGTCCGTTTCCTTTGTCATGCATCGGAATGCTGACATGCCTTTCCTTTATTTTACTATAATTATGCGGAATATGCACTATCTTTTTTTCTGAAAAGGGAGCGTTAATTCAGCATGGGGAACTTTGTGCACCTTTTAATCCGCAAGTGCTTCCATAATGCCAAAAAAATATTTCATGTATGCAAAAGGAATGACGACACGGCAGATTTCAAAAAACATAGAAGATATTTACGGTTTTGAAGTAAGCGAAGAAATGGTATCCGATATCACAGATAAGCTACTTCCTTATCTAAAACATATCAATAATAGACTTGGCTTCGTTAACGTATTCATTTTTTTCCCAAGCATTTATATTACCTATCATGTATAGTCTGTATTTTGCTCTAGTAGCTGCCACATTAACAATATTGCTGTTTACGAAACCTTTTACAGCATACCTATCTTTCTGAGACACATCGCACCCAAGGACAAAAATAACCTCATTTGCTTCTTTTCCCTGGAATTTATGAACCGTACCAATATTGCCATACAGCCATTCACCAAGAGATTTACTAACTGCTAACTCTGAGTCTTTGTTTTTATTTGCATATGCACCAATTGCTTTCCGTAATCCATACACCACACTATTAAAAGGGGTAATAATGTAGAGATTGGGTTTGGCGTCAACCTGCATTCCTGATATCTCAATTGCTTTCTGGAAAGCAACATTTACCATTTTGCAGACTTCATTACCTTGTTCAGATACATAATGGTCACCGTGCCCATTTTCAATGCCAATTATATTGATCCACTGCGATTTTTCTAAAATAAAAGACGCAACCTTAGAATCTGATGGCGGTAGGGTTTGTTGCTTCATCATTCCATTATATGAAATACGATTCGATATTTCGTACATTGGAGAAATACACCTTCTATGTACAAGCAACGGACACCCAACCCACTCTGGATTCTCCGTTCCATTGTCATAGAAAGTACCAAACGGATTTATTATATCAGCACAACTTTGTACTGATAATGACTTATTTTTATAATTTGCAAATACAGGTTCTGCATACGCCTCTTTCAAGAGTTTAAGATCATCTGTTACCACTGGTTCCACTTGCTTTGGATCACCTACAATTATTGCTTTTCTAGCTCTGTATAATGCACCAACAGCCATCTGCGGCTGAGCCTGTCCCGCTTCATCAATTACGAGTGTACCTATGCTACCTGGTGTTTTCATATCTTTCAGCAATTTTCCAACAGATGCAAATGTAGATGATACTACCGGGGTAAGCAAGAACAATGTCTGGAATAATGAACTGATCATAGCTTCACTATCCTGCTTATGAAATTTAATTCTATCTGTACCGCTTTCTATTCTAAGTCCCCAATATTGACCTAAAATACACAGATTCGCTCTACATGACTTAGAACTCAAGACGAACTCCTTTGTCATTTGAAGAGCCAGGTAAAACAATTTTTCCCGTTCCCTATTAAATTCTTCTGTAGACCACGGATTAGTAATCTGTGCTTTAGTAGCTACTTCATTATTATTAGAAAGAACCATCTCAATAAATGTATCATCTAAAACCTTTCCTGTTTTCGTATCGCCTGCATCGAGATATTCCCTTAAGCCACTTTCACATTCTGACTTGACAGTCTCAGCTATAACTTGTGCATTATCCATCTCTCCCTTCAACCGAATGATTCTATTCTGAATATCAACTTTCTCTGCTTCTAACGCTTTTAGTCTATTATCTAACTCTTGTAATCTCCATGTAATATTATCTTTATCTATATGATATCCTTCCACTTTCTCTTTTTCCACTACAATCTTTTGTGTTGTTTGAGTAAGTGCATCGGTACATTCTTTTGCTTTTTTTCTAAATTTTTCAGCCAAATCAAGTGCAGATTGATATTTGCTTTTTCTAAAAATTCTTGTCAAAAAGCAAACAGAATTCTCCGCATCTAAAGCTTGTTTCTTATAACTAATCTCCTGATTTGACAGACCTTTTATCCTTTCCTCAAACTCTTTTACATTATAATCAGCTTCTAAACACAATGATTCAAATCTTCTAAGTTTGACTGTTTCTTTTTCAATATCAGTCTTTATACAAACTAAATCATCATTAAAAGACATGATTTTCTTCTCATAATCATCAATCAAAGAGGTGTGTGTTGTTATTATTTGTCCTAAATCGACTTGCGACTGATGCAATTTAAGAGAAATATCTCCATATCTTTTTAACTTCTTTTGAAGAGAACTAACTAATTCCAATTGCTTGACAAACTCATCTCTAGCTTTTCTATATTCATGAACTCTTTCTTCAATGTCAGCATTTCTCATCAAAAAATCCTGCCAGATTGGATTCATAACATCATAATAAAAACCGCTTATATTAGATTTTTTACCAAGCGGTGCAGCAACCATTCCCCATGCATCTGCATCATTTTCCCCATTCCCACAGAATTTTTTGGCATATGCGGTGAAATATATTTCCGGATATTCTCCCTGACGTTTAGTATTATTTTTATAGGCACTTAGTTTTTTCTCAGTTTCAGAAGTGGAAAAAAGTGTACGTATTTCATCCAACTGTCGAATCATTTCTAGACTATCTGATGCATCTCCATCAGAAACAGTTTTTAAATTATCGAGAATCCCGCTTTCAAGAGGAAGTTCCTTTGTGATATTCTCTACAGCAGCATTATTACAGGATGTCACCAACACTCCAAAATCTGCAATATGTTTATCTTTGAACCTAAACCACCTCGGATAAAATTTTGCATATGCCCCATCCACTTTGCCATTCACAAATTTTACACCTTCAAAAGCAGCATCCGGAGTATCATATTGACTGAGAAATTTAGCTTTTTCAACAATATCATTTGCTATGATTTCCTTTAGTAGCGTCGTTTTTCCGGTTCCAGGAGGTCCATTCACAGAAAAAATATTCCCATTTTCCTTAAATATTCCTCTCTGCTGATTTGATATTGCTATGTTTATCGCAACCTGCTGCATTAACGCTGGCATATACCTAGATGGCCATTTTCCAAGCGGAGCATTTCCCATGTTGAGAATTTCAGCCATTTCCTCGTAAAATATCTCTTTATCTTTAGGTTTGACAAAATCATGACGTTTTCTTTCTTTTAATATATCATAGGGTGCACAGATATAATTAATTAAATCCGACAACATACCTGTCGAATAATTATCTTTTCCTTCTTCTATGGAATCTTTGACCATTTTTAGGTCATCGGAAAAGAAATCATGTCTCAATCCCATATAATTATCATCGTCATATTTATCTTTAGCCTTTGAGTCCTTAAACAACTGATACTTAAACCCATTTTTCTCCTCTATCGTATTTTCACAGAAAAATTTTCCATACATTTTGACAATTTCAGAATGTATGCTCATAATTTTCGAAGCTACTATAGCATCCTCTCCAAAGTCCGGCATTCCCTCCGAATTTAACGTAACCTCAGTCTCCTCCGTAGTATTATGTTCACTCGAGTCATCTAATCCAAAGAATTTCTTTTCTAGTGCCTCTATAGTGTCAAAATATGCCTTACTTGATAATAAAGCAGACAATTTCCCATTTTGTTTTCCTTCTAACTGGGATATTGCCCATATAACAGTCGATAGGGAAAGTGTATGCTTTACATAAGCTCCGTTCATAGAACATTGAAAACTAAGTATTGGTATATACTCTGAATTCTTTTCTGCCTGCTCTAACTTTACACCAAGTCCTTGAGCAAGTTTGTCTATACACGCCTGCCTGCGTATTCTACCTACATAGAAAGTCAGATTTCCCCAAATCGTCATACCACATTCTTTTGCCTGTTTTACAATTTGCGAATATATATCAGATGCGCCATTTACAGGTTCAAAGACATAAATTTGTCTACGCTTATTTTTTATAGACCAATCAGCTTTTTTAAACTGTTTTAATTCCCGAACAAGTTTGGCTTCTTCAGTACAAGCATCGTAGGAGTCCTGTCCCAGAAACTCAATTGCAAACCAATAATCCAATACTTGACTAGCTATCTGTTTATTTTCCATAATATAACCTTCTCCATTATTGCTTATTTCTTTATACCTAAATTAATTAATCCTAATTGTTGTTTTTAATCACTTTTGAACAACTTTTGTCGCACCAATCTCCATACCTATCACCTGCTTATCTCAAGTATTCTTTTTACTTCCTGCTGCAATTCATCACTGAAATCTGACAAATCATCATATGTAATTACCTTTAGTCTTATTAAGCGAACAATATCCCATAGTACCTCTGACTTGCTCATCTCCATGATAACTCCCGGATGACGCTTATCTTCTTTTATCCGCTTTTCCAGTTTCCAAAATTTCTCTGATGCATGCTTTGTATTATCATTCAGAAAGCTTACATACTCTTTGACAAGACCTTCCATATATTTTTCCTACCAGTCTTGCAGTTTTTCTCGAAATAGTTTCCAATCATTTTTACTTATATCCATGATTTTGAACCTCCTCAGTCTCATGGTAGTCTCAACAAACAGTGTCAAAAATGAGACCGTACTCATACACGACAGCTACAAATGCCACTTTTATCGCATCTCAGCCATATCATATAGACTCCAAGCCTAAAATCTCATGAGACTACCCCGCCTATTATCAAGCTGATTCCCGCTAATATAAACAAATCCCATTCATCTATCACCATATTAGCCAGTGGCAACAAATAGGAAAAAGCATAACCTAATATCCATAAATCGCCCGTAGATACATCAGTAACTCTAATTGTCATAGGTGCAATATTTTTATAGCCATATCTAAATGATACTATAAACAGAAGAACTCCTATCACCGAAGCAGATATTAAAATTGCCGGAAACATTATTCCTTTACCTTGAATAATCCAAACCACTGAAAATGTTATGCACACAGGAGCTATCGCTGAGAAAAAATAAAGTAGCTTTTGTATTGTATTAGCCATATATCATCCACTTCCTTTTATTTCTTTGTTTCATAAGTTGCTACACTTTCAGCGACCATCATGGGTATATAATTTGCTTCAGAATATGATATTGATTTATCTTGAAAACTAATAATCTTTTCCTCACTCATATCATTGTTATCCGTCCAAAGTTCACATTGTGTCATAACAGTCTGAACTGCATCTTCCATACCTTCAGGCGGATATTTATGTTTCTTGAGCAGTTTCTTTATCAGCATACGCATTTTTGCTCTTGCAGACTCTCGCTTTTGCCAATCGATAGTTTTATTCTTTCTGAGTGTTTCAGCCAGTTCTTTTGTAATAGCAATCAGCTCTTCATTTTCATAAAAATCTTTAATTGCCTGTGGCTTTGTAAGTGCATCATAGAAAGCTAGTTCATCAGCAGTAAGTCCTAACTGTTCACCCTCTTTTTGTGCTGCTGCAATCTGTTTTGCAAGATTGAGAAGCTCTTCAATAACCTGCTCATTTGTAAGCATACCATTAAGATAGCGATTCATTGCCTCATGTATAATTTCACTGAATTTTTCAGATTTAACAACATTAGTTCTTTTGTAAATATGCACTTGCTCAGCAATCAGCTTTTTAAGAAGTTCCACCGCAAGATTTTTCTCTTTCATCTTTGCAATTTCTTCAAGAAATTTTGGATCAAAGAGTGAAAATTCTTCTTTTACATCTGAGAACAAGTTTATTACACCATCACTCTTTATGCTCTGCTTCAAAAGCTCATTTATTCGTGCATTCATTTCAGGCAATGAAATCTTTTTATCTGTTCCGGCATTCATCAATCTGCCTACAAGAACCCTGACAGATTCAAAGAAAGCAGCTTCAAATCGCAAATCTCCTTCTACGAGAGAAGAACAGAGTGAAAGTGCCTGGTGGAGCATTAGTGACTCTTTAATAAAAGCAGTCTTTTCTTCTTCCTTATCTCTTGCTATTATAAAGTTTACAGCTCCACTAATTGTTTTTGCCCTTTCAAGGTCTGTACCAGTTGTAAACTTAGAATAATCATAGCCGTGAAATAAATCTCTGCATATAGAAAGTTTTTCAAGAAATTTAGGATAAGCAACCTTGGCAACATCGGTGTCTCCATAATTCTTTTTATCACGAGTTGTATAATCATTCATCGCCTGCTTCAAAGCAGAAGCTATACCAACATAATCAACAACCAGTCCACCTTCTTTATCTCTGAATACTCGATTTACACGAGCGATAGCCTGCATAAGATTATGACCTGACATTGGCTTATAAACATACATTGTAGCCAATGATGGAACATCAAATCCGGTAAGCCACATATCTACAACAATAGCTATTTTCATAGGACTGTTGTTATCCTTAAATTTCTTTGCTAATTCGTCTTTATGCTGCTTATTACCGATAATTTTCCGCCATTCTTCAGGATCGTTATTGCCAGATGTCATAACAACATCGACTTTTTCTTTCCACGCAGGACGCAGTTCTAATATTCTTTTATAAATCTTCATTGCTATCGGTCTGGAATAAGCAACAATCATTGCTTTACCAGTAAGCAAATTCTGACGATTGTTTTCGTAATGATCGAGGATATCACACACAAGAGAATTAATCGTTTGATCATTTCCGAGAATGGCTTCCATTTGTCCAAGTTGATGCTTACTCTTTTCAATAACTTCTGCATCTGCATTAGCAGCCATTGCATCATATTCTGCATCCATCAATCTCAATGTATTTTCGTCAAGATTTAATTTGATAACTCGACTCTCATAATAAACAGGCCTTGTTGCCCCATCCTCAACAGCCTGTGTCATATCATATATATCAATATAATCTCCAAAAACCTCACGGGTACTGCGATCTGCTGAAGATATAGGAGTACCGGTAAAACCTATATATGTAGCATTAGGAAGACTATTACGGATAATACGAGCTATACCAACAACTCTTTTGGCAACTTCTTCTCCATCTTCATTCTTCGTTATCTTAATTTTCTCTGCAAGTCCATATTGTCCTCTATGTGCTTCATCCGCCATAACAACAATATTCCTTCTTTCAGAAAGTGCATCAAAAGACTCCTCAAACTTCTGCATTGTTGTAAAGATAATTCCATTTGCCTGTCTGCCAGCAAGCCAGCTTTTCAAATGTTCTCTACTTTCAGCATGAACCGGTTCCTGTCTTAAAAATTCTTTACATTTAACAAACTGTCCATATAACTGGTCATCAAGATCATTTCTATCTGTAAGCACAACGATTGTAGGGCTGTCCAATGCTTCTTGTAATAAATGAGCATAGAAGACCATAGACAACGACTTTCCACTTCCCTGTGTATGCCAAAACACACCACCTTTACCATCTGTAACAGTAGCTTTTTGTGTTGATACAATAGCCTTACAAACCGCAAAATATTGATGATACCCTGCAAGTATCTTAAACCTGTTTATTCCCTCATTTGAGAAGCAGATAAAGTTCTTTATGATATCAAGCAATCTTTCTTTCTGAAACATTCCCTCAAAGAAAGTATCAAACTGTGCAAATTGCGTATTTTCATAGTTTCCTTCTTTGGTTTTCCATTCCATAAAGCGGTCTTCACCAGAAGTAATAGTTCCTGCTTTAGAGGTAAGCTGGTCACTCATAACACAAATAGCGTTATAAATAAACATAGACGGAATCTCCATCATGTAATTACGAAGCTGTCTGTATGCCTCGGAAGCATCTGTTTCTTCACGAGATGGAGATTTTAGTTCAACTAAAACAACTGGTAATCCATTTAAAAACAGAATTATATCCGCACGTTTATTACTGTTTTCAATAAATGTCCACTGATTAGCTACAATGAAAGAGTTGTTATCCAGCTTCTTATAATCTACGAGATATACAATAGAAGAACGTTCTTCTCCATTGACAAAAAATCTTACCGGAATACCATTTTGCAGATAATCCATAAAAACAGCATTCTTCTGTACAAGTTCACCATTTTCAAAATTTTTCAACTTAAACATGGCATCCTGAATGGCATCAGAAGGTAAATCTCTATTCAAACGATACAGAGAATCCTCTAGCACTTCCTCATATAAAGGGCTATGAAAATCCCTTTCAATATCCGGACCATAAGCATATTCATAACCTAAGTTATTTCTAAATAATTCTATAACAGAATTTTCATAATCAGCTTCTGTATAATTAGTGGACATTTAATCACCCCTTTCATTTGTACTCATAATAAAATCCCCAACAATTTGATTTAATAATATCATAATCTGTTCTGCCTTTTGTTTTGCACGAGCCTTAGACTGACATTTTGTAAAATAATATTCTGTAATTGACATTTTCATTTTACTAAGTATTTTTTCACGCTTATACCAATCAATCGTAAAAAGCTTTTCTATTATATTCAATACATCTTGAACTTCATCTTTTTCAAGAACTTCCTTGAACTTATCATCGAAGTTGTCAAGAATATATTTATCAAGTTCCGGTTGTTTTGTTCCAATATCCTGTATAGCACTCACAGAATCTTCTTCATATTTTGTAAAATCCGTAACTGGATTAACCTGATTACGATTTGCATATTTTATGTAACTTAATTGGTGTTCTAATTCAGGAAATAATGTAGCTTCATTTATGTTATATAAATCCAACTCCTTCAAAATTGTTTCTTTGCTTTCCCCTGAAATATAAAAACACTCTTCACTAAATTCCTCTTTTAGTTTTCCCTTTGCTTTAGAAATAATGGATTTCTCGACTTCAATCTCTTTATTAAACGAAAATAAGCTTGTCAGCAAAAATACACCGCTTTGCTTTCTCAATCTTTCATTTGTGTAAGTTGGCATCACCATGTAATTATTTTGTATTATTTCTACAAATTCTTTATAATTTGCTAACCAATTGTCTTTCGCTTCTTTGTCTATAATCTGGTCATGATATAATCTTTCAAGAACATCAAGCAAGGTGTTTTCTTTTTCCAAATCATAACTTGCCAACGCAGAGACAATTTGAATCTCAATATCCATAGATTGTGACGGATAGTATTTATCTGTATAATAAATCACTCCATATGGCTCTTTCTCTACTTCTCCGTCATCTTCTGTGGCATATTTTTCTAAGCCATGCTTTTTGCATGCAAAATATAATGCAACCAAGGGATTTGTAGTCAGGTCTAAAAGACGTGTACACATTCCATAATGTTGATACTTGGTCATAATATCAAACATTGAATTCAAGTCTCTAAATTCTGTTGGTGACTTTTGCAATGGTATCTTCATCAATTTGTGTTCTATACTTAGCATGTCATCTCTAAAAATGCTCGGCTCTATATCCCAAAATTCCGTCTCCTGTCCTCTGAAATATAGTTCGGTAGAAGTTCCATCTTCAGATTCTTTCATCTCTTTTACTCGTTTTATATTTTCTATGAAAGAACTAACCGAATCAATCAATATTATGTTAGATTCATCAATTTCTTTATATGCCACTTTCTTCACTCCTTTTTCAAGTTAAGCGATTATCATTTGAAGTGCTTTGGCTAGTAGTGCACCTCCTGCTAAATTAGCACTCATAGTATATAAAATATCAAAAACTACACTTACAAATTCTTTTACTTTACTTCCCATGGCATCATCTCCCTTCGCTTTTATCGTAGCCTCAACTGCTGATACAATAAATAAGACTACAAGCGATGAAATAGCAATTGGTGCAACTAGTCCCTGCACTGCAAGCTAAAACACTTCAAGTATGGTAAACAATAATTTACTTGAGCAAGCATTAGCAATTTATAAGGACTGGTTTTGTGATTATGCTCTTTCGGATGGAACTCTCCCCGAAAACTGGAAGATTACAACAATTGATGCAATTTCCAGCTTGGTTACCAGAGGTATCGCGCCTAAATATGATGATAGCAGCGATCAAATAGTTCTTAACCAAAAGTGCATCCGTGATCACACCATTGACATTTCTCTCGCTCGACGACATCTTCCAAAGAAAATCAATGAGAAATGGATTTCAAAAGGTGATCTACTCATTAATTCTACAGGCACCGGAACGCTAGGGCGTGTTGCTCAAGTTTGGTTTGAAGTAAATAACATGACTGTAGATTCCCATGTAACTATTGTTCGCCCAAAAGATTCAATATTACAAAGCTATATCGGCTTTTGGGGACTTTCTCATGAAAGTGAAATTGAAGCTCAACACACAGGAAGTACTGGACAAACGGAACTTCCAAGAGACAGAGTCAAAGCTATGGAACTTCCTCTGCCTGATGAAGATACTCTCAGTAAATTTAATGAACTGGTCATTCCAATGACAAGTACTGTTATATCTAACCAAGAAGAGAATGCTCGTTTATCACAACTTAGAGATGCATTGCTACCTAAGCTTATGTCCGGTGCACTTGATGTCTCCGGCATCGACCTTTAAGCCGCTAAATTATTGTTTATCTTATTATTAAGTTCTATTTTGTCATCAAGAGCCTTTAGTATACCACCAATTTTTCTTTGTTCCTCAATAGCAGGCACCTTTACATTCAAATCGGCAACCACATCAACTTGTACTCGTTGACGTCCCGATGAACCTACCATAGATTTAATAGCTGGATTGCGAACAAAAGGACTACAAACTAAATAATACAAAAAATCTGCGTCGCTTATTCCATCAATTGCTCGAAAAACTATATACTCAGTTGATCCAAAACCGACTTCATCATTATTTAAAATAGATACTTTTGCAATTTTCCCATTCTCCAGACAAGGTGTTATTCTTGCCATAATTGTATCGCCATTTTTAAATTTAGTACCACCTTTATACTCTTCATAAATGAATTCTGGAATGTCTCTACAAAATGGTTGTAGCCTGTCCATTGGTACTTTCTTCGCTACAATTCCCTTACCAATACTTTCTCTTGGATTGATATCTGCAATTTCCGATAGTTTCTTTTCAGTCCAATTATATTTCATACCCTATCGCCCCCAGTTTCTTACGAATTTCTTCTTCAAGTTCATGAGACTTAACAAACATATCAGACAATTCAGATGTCAAGCGCCCCATTTTTTCTTCAAAAGGTTCCCCATCATCCTCTACTTCTTCAATGCCAACATATCTGCCAGGTGTAAGAATATAATCCTGTTTTGCAATATCTTGAATATCTGCTATTGCACAAAAACCTTTTACTTCTTCAAGTGTTCCATTTTGAAAATCTTCAAATGTTTTTGCTAATTTATCAATATCTCCAAGACTGCCATCTTCTTGAATACCTTCCGTAAAATCTCTGTGCTTGCGATCAACCATATGTCCCATCTTACGGGCATCTATAAAAAGAGTTTTTCCTTTTTGCTTTTTATTTTTACTGATAAACCAGAGAGTTACCGGAATTGTTACGCTGTAAAACAACTGAGTAGGTAATGCAACAATACCTTCTACAAGGTCATCCTCTATAATATTTTTTCTAATTTCACCTTCACCTGACGACTGAGAAGATAACGCACCATTAGCAAGTACTAAACCAATTTTTCCATTTGGTGCAAGATGATAAATCATATGCTGAATCCATGCATAGTTAGCATTTCCTGCCGGTGGTGTTCCATACTTCCAACGCTTATCTTCTTTTAATTTATCTTGTCCCCAGTTAGAGAGGTTAAAAGGCGGATTTGCCATAATAAAATCTGCTTTCAATGTAGGATGCAAATCGTTAAAAAATGTATCAGCCTGATATGGACCAAAGTTAGCATCAATTCCTCGAATAGCCATATTCATTTTAGCCATTTTCCAAGTATCAGCATTTGACTCCTGACCATATACAGAAATAGAATCTCTGTTTCCTCTGTGTGCTTCAATAAAATCTGCTGATTGTACAAACATACCACCAGAGCCACAACAAGGATCATATACACGACAGTTATCGTAAGGTTTAAGTATTGCTACAATTGTTTTTACAATACTTTCAGGTGTATAGAATTCACCACCCTTAACTCCTTCATAAGCAGCAAATTCTTTAATACAATATTGATATGTTTTTCCTAACAAATCCTTATTTTCCTTTGTGTTGTCCATATCCATATTTGTGAATAAATCAACAACATCGCCCAATACTCTCTTATCCAAATCAGGACTTGCATAGTTCTTAGGCAATACATTTTTAAGAGATGTGTTTTCTTTTTCGATAGCTCTCATTGCCTCATCTATAACAATTCCAATTTCAGGAGTATGCGCGCAAGAAGCTATTTTGTCCCAACGTGCTTCTTCTGGCACAAAGAATATATTATCTTCTACATAAGCATCTCGATCATCCTCAAATCCATCCCCCTCCGCAACAAGTTCTTCGTATCGTTTCTTAAACGCACTTGAAATATAACGAAGGAATATAAGACCTACAATTACTTTTCTGTACTCTGCTGCTGGAATGTGTCCCCAAAGAACACAAGCTGCATCCCATATCTGTTTTTCAAATCCAATGTTAGCATTATTTTGTTCTGCCATTTATATAATCCTTTCTTTCCATAAGTTGACTGTATCAATTTGCACTTTTTCATTTTGCAGTACTATATCTCCTATTTTGACTCTATTTCCACTATATCATCAAATCCGCATTTTAACTCAACACATATTCTCGCCAAGATATCCAGTGACACCTGCTGATCATTATTCATCTTTGTAAAAGTGCTTGGTGCAATTTGTGTTTTCTTTCTTAATTCAGTTTTTGTCATATCCCTATCTATCAGTAACTTCCATAAGGGCTTATAAGTTATTTTTACTTGATTTTCTGACATGTTATTCCCTCCGATTATCACGTCAAATAGTCCTTTTATCTTAAAATTTATTATATCATTCAATTTTCACTTATGCAATTATTACTTTTGAGTTCTCGAAACCCAAAAGTTCTATATCTCCAATCAGGTAGGAAGTAGATAATTATTTTATCTACCGACCTCCCACACCACCTGACATACAGTGCTAAACCAAGGCGGTTCTTTAGTTTTCACATATTTTCAAATAAAACTCTGTGAATATTGGATATCCCAATTCGCAGAGTTTCTTATTTTTAAATGTAGTCAGCAATACAAAATATCCACCACAGTACTAGTTTCCATTCCGCATATTGCCCTTGTCTTTGGCTGTATCTTTCCCACTACTAGGCAGATTAGGGACTTCACCCATTAGAAACGTGCACTGCAAGGCACACAGCAAAACTCCCTACAAAGCCCATAAATATAAGCTTTGTAGGGAGTTACCTATTTATTCAAACTCGGGTGCGGTTGATGTAATCTAGACGCTTTTTAGTACACATTTGTGTCATTTTGTATTCATATTCTCTGAATTTTATCTGATATTTTTCTCGTACCAAATTATTAGAGCCAAAATAGAGCCATCACAATTTCTATTTTTATTCCCCCGCAACTTAAATATTATCTAAAAATTCAAATGTCAAAAATGCTTATCTGTGTTTCCTTTAACGACACAACCTTTCTAGTACTAATCCTATCATCTTTTTCTATATGACCACATAAAAGTGGTGACAAAGGATCATACTTTTGGAAATTAGACTCCACACTTTTCGCACTATAATTCGCATAACAATATACACATCCGTTTTTACATGTATTATATGTACCTACCTCAACACTTTCTACGCAGCCACATTCAATACGCTGATTTTTGTCTTTATTTATCTTTAATTTGCAACCTATAATTTTTTCAATTAATTCCTTATCAATACAGGAATTATGAATTATTCCATATTCATCCAAATCAACTTTTTCAGCACAACTTCCAATTTTGATATGATTTTCTTTTGCTATATTACTTAATTCTTTTGCAAATTCCCGTAATTCACTATCGCTCAAATCATAACTTAACAAATTATCCATATTTTTCTTATTCTTAGGATAAATATCCAAAAAACTGATTACACATTTTTCCGTATATCCACTTAATGCCTCTGCAATACTTCTAAATGCTTTTAAATGATATTGGACATTATACCTATTACTAAAAAAAATAGGATCATATCGCCAAACCACCTTTTCTTTACCTATTTTATTTGATAATTCTTGAAAAATAGGAATGACTGATGTTTTTTTATTTGGCAAATTTCTCTCCACATCATTTCCGTACCCCGTAAGTGTGAACTGAAAATAATAATTATACGCTTCTAGTTCGTCTAATCTCTCCATCATTGGCAACGGATTTTTAGTCCAAAACACAATACAGTCTACCACATCTGGCGATATTTTAATTTCACTTATTTGATGAAAATTCATTGGATTACGAACATATAAAAATCCATCTTTTAATCTATTAAAAAACCATTCAGAATAATAATTCGGAATATCTGTTCTTCTACTTACACTCAAAATCATCTAATCACTTCTTTCTGCTCTTTTTTTATGAGTATCTGTGCACTAGCACAACTGTCAAATGGATTATATGCCTTTCTTATTTCATCCGGAATGTCATCAAAAATAAGACAATTCCTTTTATATTCATCCCCATATTCAAAATGTCTGTCTTTATTGTTGTTATTAAAATGCATTCTCCTAACTATCTTTGGATTACTAATTTTTGATTCTAATACGTCAAAAAATTCTCTTCCACCATTATATGATTTGCTTAAGTTTATATCGTTACATAAAATATAAATCGGCTTTTCACCACATGCATTTAAAAAAGTCGCCAACTTATCAATAAACTGATTTATCTCTATTGTACTCGAATTCTTATACATATCTGAAAATACATATTGAAAAATCAATACATCGGGAATCCAGCTATGTCTAGTAATTATATCAACTAATTCTAATATATCTTTTTGATAAAAATTAATTCCATTTCCAAAATATTCTTTAATATCATTCCAAATACGCCTCCACGCATTCCCTAATGGATCAATCCCTCTATATTGCAATTTTTCATAATTAAGTACACCTTTTTCTTTAAGATAATCAACTGCCGCTAACTCTGTACACGGACCACACCCAACGGACATAATCTTTAACGTTTTCTTATTCCGAATCTCAGCAAAACAAGCTAAACCATATGTGATTTCCGAGGCATATTTATATGCATATTTACAATAATAACAATCTGCCATATGAACACAATCATATTTTCGTGGTACTGGCGCATTCTGCGGATAATGCACATATTGCAGGCACTTCTGACAGTCACCTGGGCAATTATCTCCGTATGAACAGTCTTCGCATTGTTCATGCTCGTTTTGAAATTCATCTCTATAAGAACATTTTTCAATTAAGTCATATAAAAGCATATCCCTCTCCCCTTTGCTTTCTGTTTCATATATTGTATCATTTTTTCTATTATAATTGAAGTGATTTTCAATTATCGTTGTCTAGTCGCACAACATTATTATCAAACAAAAAGCAATCCTTTTCAGACTTGCTTTCTATCATACTTTCCTTATTGGTAAACAATCTCTTTCTCCACAATCTCCTTCACATACGCCTGTATATTGTTCATTCTTCTAACCCCTTCTAAGACATTTTCCACCTTTCTTATCGTTCTCTATCCATAGATTTTCTCTTGACTGACCGTTTCGGCTGCTGTCCGCCTTCCTGCTGATAGCGGTGCAGCTTTTCCAGTACACTCGCTTTTTTCGGCTGTTCCAACGGTTTCTCTTTTTTCTGTTCCGTCTGATTTTTCCATACCCTTAGTTCTTCGTTGTATTCTATAATCAATTCTTCTGCCTTGTCATAAACCTTCTGAAAGGCTTGCACATTGGGATAGCCTTCCCGCTTTACGATCTGTTCCAAACTCTTGTGCAGCCGCTTTTCCAAATCCTCTAACAGTTCAATTCGCCCTTCCAGAGATTTTCGCTCTTTGCCTTTAAATAATCCTCGTAACTCTGACAGTTGCTTTTTCAAAGAAGAAATATCCTGCTGTGTACGTTTTATCTCTATTGACTGTCTCTGTAATTCATACATGAGTTTCTGCATATCTTTCCATTCCTGCAAATCAATCTTTGGTACAGGTTTCGGCGGTAGTTTAAATTTGAAAATTACTTCCTGCAAAAAGTCTTTCGCACCTCGGATAATCTGACGGAACATATCCGGCAGCCAACCGTGTGTCCTGATAGATTGTATCGTTTCATCTGTGATTTTTTCCTGCTTGATCTTCAAAATATCTTCTTCAGGAACACCCTCGACTAATGCCACATCAACTGTCCGATTCCATTCCTGCCTTGCCGCATTGTCCGCCTTTATCTCCTCTGCCTTCGGATTGTTCTTTCCGATTTTCTTCGTTGCCAGATATACGCCGCCCTGTTGAAATACGGATAGTTTTTCCGATTCCTCTTTTACATAGCGATTGATCGTATCAGTAAACAGTTCCTTGACTTCTTTGGTAAAGGCTTTGTTCTTAAACCATTCATCCTTTTTCGTAAAGATATGGCTTTCATAAACTTCCCCTTTGGGGATAATACTGCACCCCGCCCGAAGGTTGCCCTGCTCGTCTAAAATCTCTTTCTTCGTGCGTCTATGCTTCCCCTGCTCATCATAAAACATATTTCGAGTAGCAATTTTCACTTCTGGCTGTTCCAACATTTTCCGTTCACTGAATACCAGATGAATATGATAATTCGTCTTTGCCTTGTTGTGATGAAGGGCAGCACTGCATTCCACACCATATCTTTTATGGAAAGTTTCCGTAAAAAGTCTTACCACATCATCTGCCCTGTACTGAACAAAACTTTCGGGAAGTGCAATGATAAACTCACGCCCTTCAATACATTTCCCTGCTGAACCACTTGCCTTAAAATCCAACTGATTTTCTCTTGCAAGATTTTTCCAAAACTCCGGTGTTACTCCATCTGTCTGATAGGTCGCATAGAGATATTCCTGCCGTTTCGGATTGGAGATATAATCAATCCTTCCTGCCACATCGGACAGCTTACTTTGTCTGATAAATGAATGTCTGCCTATAAGCATCCTCCTTCCCCGGCTCTCGCCGACTTGATTGTGAGTAGGTGCATAGGCACCTGTTTACGAACCTATCCACCTGTCGGCAGTTTGCCCCCCCTGCAAGGGCGAAATACGCAGAGCATAAACGAAGTTTGTGCGATGGGTGTATTTCGCTCTCAAACGCCGAGGGCTTGTTTTTGTTTAACACAATCCGATTACTTATCGGACTCACACTTATATTTATGGGCATATCCGCCCTTTTGATCTGCCCGTATCCGGGCTGTTTTTTCTATGACTGACATCAGATAATCTACGGTACTTTCTTCCCATCCGGCAAGCCATATCAGAGTTTTTTCCTCCGCTTTTGTCAGCTCCACGTCTGCCAGTACCTTGTTCATTTTTTGTATCTGTCTGCCCTCCATCTCATAAAATAAATCATTCACATTTCTGCTTTCTCTTTCCGGCTGCTTTAACATCCGCAACACTCCTTTCCTGCCTTGTCTGTTATTTACAGGTGCGTGGCACGCTCCTGTTTCTATCATCAAGGAAGAGTTACCAACGGAATTTCTCCGGCACTCCTCGTCTGTCCAGATATTCTTTTCTCGCATGTTCTCGTTCTTCCTCTGTGGGTGCTGTTTTGTATTTTGAATATAAATCTCTCATTACCAAAGCATCCAACTTCTTTTCTAATCCTTGTTTTATACTTGGTAAATTTTCTTCCATATCCAGCAAATGGAATTTTACAAGTTCCATAAATAACTGCTCCGGTATCTGTATTTGTTTCATACAATCTCCTTTCCAACTCCGCAACAATGCAATGTCTTTAGTTTTTGCAACCTTACATTTACGTCTCTGCAATTTCTATACATTCTGCATTGTTGCGTTCTTATCTACGGTTTCACGATTTCATCAAGTTTCCAATACCATGATTCTCCAATCCATTTTCCTTTAATACCCAACTCTTTTTTCGCATTTTCCAATGTTCGTTTTGAAATTCCTTTTTCTTCTGCGAGATTTACAATATCCTCACTTTTTACCACATTGTTTGTTTCTGCCAGTTCATAAATGAGTTGTTTTGCCCGCTCCTTTTTATTTGCTTTCGGGGTTACTCCTCCTAGCAATTCGTCTGCCGTAATTTCATAATCGCCCAGCCAATGAAAGCCTTCTTCCGTCAGTTCAAATGCCTTTGAATGTCCGAATGCGGCAAGGTTATTCTTTATCTGCACAACTGCTCTTGTATTTTCCTGTCCCTCTATTCTGCCGACTAAAAGAACGCTTCTTGCTACTGCAAAAAAGTCAATCGAACCCATTCCTCTATATGCCGCCTTGTTTCCGGCAGCCTTATTCATGTGTCCGATCAGGATAATCGCACACTTATACTTTTCTGCTAAAAGTCCTAATTTCTTGGTCATATCTCTTGCTTCATTTGCCCGGTTCATATCCATTCCGCCACCCAGATAGGCTTGTATCGGGTCTAAAATAAGTAAGCGGGCATTTGTTTGAATAATCGCCTGTTCCAAACGTTCATCTACCATAGAAAGAGATTTTTCGCTTTCGTCAATAACCATAATTTTCTCACAATCAGCGTCTGCCGCCTCAAGTCTCGGCTTTACTGTATCTGCTAATCCATCCTCGGCGGTCTGATAAATAATATTCATAGGCTCTGATACCTGCATATCTTCATCAAGTCCGATACCCTTTGATAATTTGGCAGCAAGATTCAATACAAGTGTTGTCTTCCCATCTCCCGGATCGCCTTGAATAATTGTCAATTTTCCATAAGGAATAAACGGATACCATAACCATTCAATTTTCTGTGACTGAATATCAGCCATATTGATTATTTTCAATTCAATTTCCTGTTCTTCCATAAAGTCCTCCATTCAAAAATTCTGTTGTTTCTCCAGAGAACCTCTGTTATACTGATTTTGTAAATATCTTGATAACAAAGGTTATCCGATTTTTCATAAGTCCTAACAGTTGCCGCTGTCGGGACTTTTTTCTGTTCCCTGCCAAAGATACTTTGCTCCGTCCAACATCCATATAATGGCTTTCAGCATATCCAGACAGTCATTTTTCATCTGCTCCAATCCTTCGTCTGATAACAGGATTTCCTGCTCTTCAAATTGCTTTAGGATTTCTGTAATGTTGTACTGCATAAGATGTAATTCCTCAACCAGTTGATATATTACTTCCCTTTTCCCGACTACACACACTTTGTTATAGATACAGGAACGAACAAAATAATCTTTTTTCTGCATACCACTCGCTTTGATTTTTGCTTCTATTTCATCCCTTTCTCTTGGGGAAATACGAAAGCTGATTGTTGGGTATTTGTGTACTCCACTCATAGCTACTCCTCTCCATTGACAATTTCCAACTTCTCTGCCAATTCTGCTTGTTTATTGGGATACAAATGGGAATAGGTATTCAAGGTAGTCTCAATCTTTTCATGTCCCAACCGTTCTGCAATCGCCAATGGCTGAAATCCCATTTCTACTAGCAAAGACGCATGAGAGTGCCTCAAATCATGCAGGCGAATACGCCTAACGCCTGTTTCTTTTATTCCCCGAACCATTTCATGTTCCATAAATGATTTTGTAAATCGAAACATTCTTTCATTTGCCGTTATTCCATACAACATACTACAATATTCTTTTAATTCCTCTACTAAAAATGGTGGAATAGATATTTTCCGATTGCTTTTCGGTGTCTTAGGTGGCGTGATCATATCTTTACCATTCAAACGCTGGTATGACTTGTTAATCGTGATACACCGCTTCTCTAAGTCTATATCTTCATAAGTTAAAGCGAGTAATTCTCCAATTCTCATACCAGTCCAATATAAAAGCAAAAACGCCATTCTTGCTTCCGGCTTACTGTCCATAGAAGGTAAAAACTCTTTGAACTCCTGTTTTGTTCAAAAATCCATTTCATCAGCCTTGCTCTTTCCGATACTTCCTGCTTTTCTGCAAGGATTATCACGCAGATCATAATAGCGTACAGCATAATTAAAAAGCGCTGCCAACTGATTGTTAATGCTTTTCAAATAAGTTGGCGCATATCCCTTTTTAATCAACTCATTTTGCCATGCTCTTATATCTGAAGTTTGAATTTCACACATTTTCTTGTGCTTGAAATACGGAGTTACTTTTAGGTCAAACACATATCGCTTATTGATAATCGTGCTTTCCCGCAAGCGGTTCTCCATATCTGCAAAATAAATTTCTACGAAGTTTTCAAAATTGATGTCCAGATTCTTCTGCTGTTGCTGAAGAAAGTTTCTTTCCCATTCATCTGCTTCTCCTTTTGTCTTAAAACCTCGTTTATTCTTTTTGTGGCGTACTCCCTGCCAGTCTTTATAATAAAACTGACTGCGCCACAATTTTCCGTCTCTTGTTGCCGGCATATCTTCATCCCCTCTTTCTTCTAAACAACCATTCCATAAAATTTTTCCTGAAAATACTTTCTTGGCACTTTCCCTGAAATTACTCGAAATCCCTTTGCTTTCAATTCATCATTCAGTCCTCGAATAACTTTATATGCATACCCTCTGGATACTCCAAGTAATTCAGCAACTTCATCTGCAGTAATATACATTTTCATCGTATTCTCCATATTCATTTCTCCTTTCCACTTTAATTTTAGTACACTTTTGTGTTCCTTGTGATTTGTATTATATAGTACACATTTGTGTTTGTCAAGCATTTTTCATAAATTTTTATACACAAATGTGTCCCTATGTGCTAAACTATCTCTATACACACAAAACACAAAAAGGAGAGACGCTATGACTGTCGGAGAAAAAATCAAATATTATCGAAATATCCGCGGAATATCGCAAGAAATGTTGGGAAATCTTTCCGGTATAAATCCGGCTACTATTAAGAAATATGAATATGGCATTCGTAATCCAAAGCCGGATCAATTACTGAAAATCACAAATGCCCTTGGCATTAGCATTAACCTGTTCATGGACTTTGATATAGAAACTGTATCAGATGTGCTTTCTTTACTGTTTAAACTGGATGAGCAGATAGATATGAAATTTGAAGCGGAAAAGGATGAGAACGGCGAGTTTATCCCTTCTACTGTAAAATTATCTTTTCAGAATGCTGCAATCAATCAAAAACTTTGCACCTATCTGAAAGCCAAGCAAATAAAAGAAAATCTGGAAAACTCTAAAGAGAAGTTGAGTGCTGAAGATGATTATACAGAAACTATCAATGAGATCGAACAGAACATAGAAGATATTAAAAATCATCTTGTAGACGATAATATGGTAGTTAAAAAAGGAACTGACGGAATTACTGTGAAATTATTTCCACAATAATCATTGACAATTTACTAAATTTACTCTATTATAAATTTAGTAAATTTACAGAAAGGATGATCTTATTGAAAAAGAATGTACCTTCCCCAATTTCCGTCAATCTTCCCGATAAGATTGGAAATATGACTGTATCTGATTTGATGCAGTCCGAAAACTCAGAAATCCATTACAAAAAAGGAAAACTATCCATTCGGAACTGTACTGATGAGATAACCACTACACTTGAAATAGGTTCTTATCCTACAGGCAGAAAAACTGCACGCTTATCTTCAGTTCCTACTCAAGGAAAAAAAGCCGACTATCTCGATGATATTAGGCAAATGCTTTCAGAAGGTATGAAACAAAAAGACATAGCCTTCGAATTAGGCATATCCGAAGCCTATGTCACTCAATTAAAAAAACTACTCTAATAGGATTTATTATATTAGAGCCAAAGTAGAGCCAACAGGCATAAGGAAACCTCGGAAACCCTTGTAAAATGGGCATCCGAGGTTTTCTGTCCGTTATTCAAACTCTATCGTTCCCGGCGGTTTACTCGTCAGATCATACATAACCCTGTTCACACCCCGAACCTCATTAATAATGCGGTTCATTACTTTATTCAGCACCTCATACGGAATCTCCGCAGACTCGGCTGTCATAAAGTCAATCGTTGTCACGGCACGAAGTGCCACTGCATAGTCGTAGGTTCTCTCGTCACCCATGACACCAACAGAACGCATATTGGTCAGTGCCGCAAAATACTGGTTCGGCATCCACGGTGCGTCCTTGCCGTGCTCGTTCTTGTACTCCTGCGCTGTACAATCAACCTCTTCGCGATAAATGGCATCCGCATCCTGTACGATGCGTACCTTGTCCGCCGTAACATCACCGATAATACGGATTCCAAGACCCGGTCCCGGGAATGGCTGACGGAAGACTAAGTAATCCGGAATACCAAGCTCTAAGCCGACCTTTCGTACCTCGTCCTTGAACAGATCACGAAGTGGCTCAATGATATCCTTAAAATCTACATGGTCAGGAAGTCCACCGACGTTGTGGTGAGACTTGATGACAGCAGATTCACCGCCAAGACCACTTTCCACCACGTCCGGATAAATCGTACCCTGAACCAAGAAATCCACCGCACCGATTTTCTTTGCCTCTTCCTCAAAGACACGGATAAATTCCTCGCCGATAATCTTACGTTTCTGCTCCGGCTCTGTCACACCTGCCAACTTTCCGTAAAAACGCTCCTGCGCATTGACACGGATAAAGTTCAGATCATAATTGCCGTTTGGTCCAAAAACTTCCTCAACCTCATCGCCTTCATTTTTACGGAGTAAACCGTGATCCACAAAGACACAGGTTAACTGGTCACCGACAGCCTTAGAAAGCAACACTGCTGCAACGGAAGAATCCACACCACCGGAAAGAGCACAGAGCACCTTGCCGTTTCCGACTTTTTTGCGGATCTCCTGAATGGAATGTTCCACAAAGGAATCCATCTTCCAGTCGCCGCTGCAACCGCACACATTGTAAACGAAGTTCGATAACATTTTCGTTCCTTCCTGTGTGTGAAGAACCTCCGGATGGAACTGGATCGCATACAGGTTTTTCTCACGATTTTCTGCTGCTGCAACCGGACAGTCTGCCGTATGCGCACAGATTTCAAATCCCGGTGCTGTTTTGGAAATATAGTCAAAGTGACTCATCCAGCAAACCGTTTTTTCCGAAACATCTGTAAATAAAGGAGAATCCGTCTTTACGAAAACATCCGTCTTACCGTACTCACGAACCGGTGCCTTTTCTACCTTTCCTCCTAAAATATGCATCATAAGCTGAGCGCCATAGCAAAGGCCTAACACCGGAATGCCAAGCTCAAACAGTTCCTTCGTATAGGTTGGAGAATTTTCCTCATAACAACTGTTTGGTCCTCCGGTCAGAATGATCCCCTTCGGGTTCATTGCTTTGATCTGCTCAATATCTGTTTTATAAGAATAGATTTCACAGTAAACGCTGCACTCACGCACCCGGCGCGCCACAAGCTGGTTGTACTGCCCTCCGAAATCTATCACGATGACGGTTTCTCGCTTCAAAACACACGTCCTCCTTCTTAAGTAATCCTACAATAAGTTTTATTATACGTTCTTGCAAAAGGCTTGTCAAAATTATTTTTTCCCACCGGTTATGCTCTCATACTTAATCAAAGCCTTCTCTCCTATTACTGCCGTGTTTCTCACAGACTTTCGCATACAGGCTGCCACGCACTTTTCAGCCGCTCCAATGAAAAAGCAGCATTTGCCGGGCTGGTCGAAGGCAGTTTTACCGCATGAATGCCACAGACCGGATACATATATTTTTCATACAGGCTGTGTGCTTTTCCTCCATTGGTAAAAATTGTTGTAATCTGTGTTTTTTCCAAAATCATGGAAATATCATTCGGCACCACATCCCGGATTGAACTGTCGCTCGATCCTTCGATCGTACAACTGTGGATGACATCCCAGACGGCAATCCGATGCCTCAGTAAAAAATCTTTTTTCTCTGGGATCGTATCCGGTATTTCATCCTCCATCAGCAATGCTAACAGTTTCCAGAAACGGTTCTGCGGATGCCCGTAATAAAACTTCTGTTCTCTGGATTTTACCGACGGAAATGTTCCTAAGATCAAAACTTTTGATTCATTATTAAAAATTGGCTCAAATGTATGCGTCACGCTGTCTGCTTTCGCCATGTTATCTCCTTTTTGACGCTGTATCGTTAAAGTCCTTTCGCTAAAAATTTCTTCCGTTCCAGCCCCAGTCGCTGATACCGCTATAAGTCACATATACCGCATCCTGCGGAATGCCAAGCTCTGTTTCATAAATGTCGCAAATCTTTGCTGTCATCTGGCTATAAGCATCCGGGGAAGCATTTCCAAACAGGCTGACTGCCACAAACGCACCTTTTTCCAACTTCTTTCCACCCATGTAGAGCGTGTAGTCATCATCAAAGCCTACCATTAAAAAACCTTCTGATTTATTTAATGTGGTAATCGCCTGTCCAAGCTTTGCCTTAATCGTTTCCTTTTTGTCCTCTGTCATTGGTAATGTTACTTTTGAATCAATAAATGGCATTTTTCTACCTCCTGTATTTTCATATCTGATGATATTTTTCTCATGATTTTTTACTGATCAACCGTGTAAACACGCTGATCCTTTTCCTCTATGAGAGCTCACTTCATCATTTACACCTATCTAGTGATGTCCCATATGTAAATATTTTTCTCTTGTGGCAAGTCCACCGCGGATATGGCGCTCCTGCTTGTTGATATCCAAAACCTGTCTTGCTTCTTTGGCTAAAGACGGATTGATTTGCTGTAAACGTTCTGTTACATCTTTATGTACCGTAGATTTACTAATTCCAAACTCCTTTGCCGTCTGCCTTACCGTGGCATTATGTTCAATGATATATTTTGCGATTTCCATCGCTCTTTCCTCGATATAACTTTTCAAGTGTCTTCCTCTGCGATATTTGTTTTTACAATCTATGCAGAGTTTTACACAATTATTCTATCTCATTTCCAAGGTCCATGCATCTTCATTTTTATCATAGCCCGTTACACTGAGGTACTGCTGCGGACTGTTTCTTTTTAAGGCATCATAAGCAGTCTGCAAAGGAATCCATTCCCGATTTCTGGATGGTCCGCTCGAATCCGCCAAAAAGACCTCATCCTTCTTCTCATCATACAGCCATAAGGTAACATAATGCCCCGGCATATCCTTCCAAAATGTATCATCACTGTTACTGCTGATGAGTACCAGCAAACATCTGCTGTCCTTTGCAAGCTGCTGAAACTCCTCATAAGATGAGGGTTTTCTTCCCATCTCACATTCCATTCCCATCGTTTGCAGGGTTTCCCGCATGGCATCCCAGCCAATCGCCCCCAAACCGCTGTGCGGATTGTAAGTAGATACCTCCTGTGCATATTCATACATCTGCAACGGTGTGCATTTGTTACCGCTGACGGTACTGTATACATTTGCCATACTGCACAGACCACAGCCAAACTGGCTGAACTGCTGCCCGCCTGCCTCTTCATAGCACCAGGCACCGGACCACTCTTTTTCCTTCTCATAGGACTTCGTACCTTGCAGATAAGAAAATACGGCATCCTCCGGCTTTGCTTTTTCTTCCTGATCCGGCTCCTGCTGTGCCACATCCTTTTCCTTGTCTGCTGTCTGTGTTTCATTTTCTCCGTGGGCTTCCATGATTTTTAACTGCCCGACAGAAATTTCCTGACATGCACCAAGAAATCCGGCAAGGCAGACCACTACCAGACCGGATATCCATTTCTTCAGTGTCTTATGTTTACTCCTCATATTCCATTGTTCCTATTCTATCCTGTTATCACCGCAAATAACTGCCTAGCCTCCTAAAGTAACATCCTGTCGGTTGTACCACTCCAGTGCCTGTTCAAAATCCGCATCCGAATAGTCCGGCCAGAGATGTTCCTCCACATAAAAATCCGCATAGACCGACTGCATCGGAAGAAAACCTGACAGCCTGCGCATACCTCCCCAGCGGATGATCATATCGATTCTTGAAATATCACAGGAATAGGGCTGTCCGCCTTCTGCAATATGTGACAAATCCCATTCCCATCCATAGTTGACCAAAAAATTCACTCTCATTCCACCGCCATGGACCGGCGTTCTCACCCGAAAGTGTTCCAGTTCTTTTGGAAAACATTTCGACTTTTCATTGCCAATTACCAATAAATCCGCACCTTCCCGTGTCAGCATCTGAACTGCCTCTACACAGGCACTTTGGAAAGCCTCAAACTGCTCCTTGGGTCTTTTACAGTTATCCGTTGTAAACCCATAGTAGGTCAATTCCTCCACGCCATATTCTTTCGCTTTTTTCAATAGCTTCATCCCCGGCTCTAAACCATACTGATAACCGTCTTTTTTCTCCATCTGCCGTAAAGTTGCCCAGCGGCGGTTTCCGTCCGGAATCACTCCGATATGTCTTGGTATCCTCATACGCTCACCTGTCCTTTTTTTCCAGTATTCCCTTTTTTCGGAAAAAAATTCTTTTGAACCGGACAGCTAACGTATTCCAAAATCTGCAAACGGCGTATCCCACTGATATTTTTCCATCACTACATGACCGTCCTCAAATTCCACACCATCGGCTACCAACAGCTCCATCTGGCGGTTCTCACCTCCAAATGCAAACGCCTTCGACACACGTCCGTCCTTGGTAACGACACGATAGCAGGGAATTTCCTGCTCATTGGGATTTGCATGCAGTGCATAACCGACTACTCTTGCCCAGCGGCGGTTTCCTGCCAGAGCTGCCACCTGACCATAGGTAGCAACCTTTCCTTTCGGAATCTGTTTCACTACTTCATAAATTTTTTCAAATGTATTCTGCTCACTCATATTTAATAGGAAATAATCTCATAGCCGTCTTCCGTTACTAAGACCATGACTTCCCACTGCGCACTCGGCTGTCCGTCTGCCGTATAGACCGTCCAGTCGTTTTCTTCATCGACAAAAATATCTGCCTGACCCATATTGACCATCGGTTCAATCGTAAATACCATTCCCGGAACCATCAACATTTCTGTACCGGCTTTGGAATTGTATCCAACCCATGGCTCCTCATGGAACTCCAAACCTATGCCATGGCCGCCGATTTCCCGTACAACGGTGTAACCGTTTGCATAGGCATGGTCATGGACTGCCTGACCCATATCTCCAAGAAATCCCCATGGTTTTACCTGCTCTAAACCTTTTTGTATACATTCCTTTGTGACATCCACCAGACGTTTTTTCTCCGCTGAGACCTCACCGATGCAAAACATTCTCGAAGAATCTGAAAAATATCCGTTCAGGATCGTAGAGCAGTCCACATTGACAATATCGCCCTCTTTTAAAATATCCTCTTCGGACGGAATACCGTGGCAGACCTGTTCATTAATGGACGTACATACGCTCTTTGGAAAACCCTGATAGTGCAGTGGTGCCGGGATTCCGCCCATTGCCGTGGTTCTCTCATAGACCATCTTATCGATCTCTTCCGTGCTCATTCCCGCATGGATATGCTCACCCACATAGTCTAAGACCGCAATGTTAATTGCTGCACTGGCTTTCATGCCGGCGATCTGATCTTTATTTTTAATGATCTTGTGCGGTGGAACCCGGTGTCCCTCACTGCGAAACAGTTCTATTTTTTCATCAAATGCCTGATGGCAGGCTTTATATTTTCTTCCACTGCCACACCAGCAGGGATCATTTCTTCCTATTTTCAACTTTCATCCTCCTGATCCTCAAATTTATGGTTCAATGTCACATTTCCAAACGGTACCTTGTCCCAGAATTTCTTTTTGACTTTCAGCTTATGCTCTTCTAACATTTTTTCATAGGCTTTCCCATTGTAGTCATAGGCGCCAAAATTCTCGCCTTCTTTGTCTGCTAAAATCTTCTGGTACTTCTCAGCAAGCGCTGCCTTATCTGTCATTTCATAGATCTCTTCATCGGTCAGTCCTGCCCGCTCTTTCTGCTCATCCTCTAAGTCATAGCAGAAATCGGATGCGGAATCCCTAGCATACTGCTGCTCTTTTTCATCCAGTTCTATGCCTTCTTTTTTTGCCGCTTCATAAAACATCATATCATGGACGACTCTGTCTAACACGGCTCTTTTTGCCTCTAGCCGTACAAATTTTCCATTGGTATGCAGTCCCCAATAGGCATTTGTATCATCCGGATCATAGACCATTGCCTGCTTTTCAATCTCCATCTCCTGCCTTGTAATGTAATAAGTCATGTCACGCAGTTGATAATCGGTTCCGTCTAAGGTAAATACAGTCTTATCCAGATCCTTTAAATAGTCAAACCGGTTCCGGTTTCCGTACAGTGCCGCAAGATAGATCATGATGGCTGTAGCTGCGAGAATCCCTACGATCGCAACAACCTGTTTTTTCATATAATGCTCCTCTTATGATAACGCTTCTCTTATGACTCGCAGAGCTTTGCAACAACCTGATTGATCAGTTTTCCATCTGCTTTGCCTTTTAACTCCGGCATCACATTTTTCATGATCATTCCTTTGTTCTTCTGTGCTACAATATCTGCAAATTTTTCCATGATAAAATTCCTGATTTCTTCTTCGCTCATCAGTGATGGCGCATATTCCTGAATCACATCATAACGGAACTGATACTCTGCTTTTAAATCTTCACGCTCTGCCGGGCAGGTATCAATCTGTTCTTTTACGGTTTTTAATTCCTTTAAGATCACCTGATCTACCATATCTTCTTTGATATCATCACGGCATCCTGCATCGATCGCTGCCTTTTTTACGGCTGACACTAAGGATGAGATTGCCTCTTTTCTCGGTTTATCCTTTGCTTTCATTGCTGCTATCATATCTTTTTGTAACTGTTCCATCTGCATATCTGTTTCCTCCTTATACTCTTTCGCACTGTTACCATTATAACACTCTCTTTTTTGACTGACAATTCCTATCTCACAGCAAAAAACCCAAGAAATAAACTCTGTTATTCCTTAGGTTGCTTGTATTGATTATTTTTCTATGATTTTGCAGATACTGCTACAACAGTCGTCTTACCGTAATAATGGTCTTATAAGTTGCGTTATCGTTTCCGACGATTCCATAGGCTGTTCCCTTGGCATGGACGATCTTGCCACCGCCCATGTAGATTGCCACATGACCTGCATAACAGATCAGGTCACCTGCCTGTGCATTCGCATAGCTGACTTCCTGACCGCAGCTTCTCTGGGCACCGGAAAAACTTGGGATGCTGATTCCGAAGTGTGCATAGACATAGCTGGTAAATCCACTACAGTCTGCACCGGTATTCGGGTCTTTTCCACCCCAGACATATGGTTTTCCGACAAACTGCATGGCATAGTTCACGACATCCGAACCGCTGACATTCGTAGTCTTTGGTGGATTTAAGTTTCCTCCCGGTACGCTTGCATTGGAATTTGGCTTAGAAGTTCCTCCGCTGCCCCCGGATGAGCGGCCGGATGCCGCCGCTGCTGCCTGCTGCTGTTGGATGATCTTATTCTGCTCTGTGATCGTCTTCTGATATTCGCTCGCAAGGCTCTTTGCATTGGCAATCTGCGTATCCGCATTTGCCTGCTGGCTTCTTAAGTTTGCCATGGCTGTCTCAAGCTGCTTTTGCTGCTGCTTTAGATCATCCTTGGCTGTTTCTAATTCTTTCTTTTCATCCTCTACCTGTGCTTTTAAATCCTCAACCTGCTTTCTGGTCTTTTCATAATTATCTAACAGGTTTCTGTCATAATCATAGACTTCATTAAAATACTCCACACGGTTGAGCATATCCGCCATACTTTTGGATTCTAACAGAGAAGAAATTACGGCACTGTCGCCACGCTCATACATGAACTTAATACGCTTTTTCATTGCCTGATACTGCTTCTTCTCATTCTTCTGTGCCGTCTTTAAGTCTTTTTTGACCTGTTTTAACTGCTTTTCATTCTGATCGATCTCTTTTTCTAAGATTCCGACATCTACCATGAGGTTGACAAGTTCTTCGTTCTTTGTGTCTAACTCGCCTTCAATCTCTTCTTTCTTATTCTCAAGATTATCAATCTTTTTATTTACATCATTCAGATTCTTTTCTGCTTCTGACTTCTTATTCTGTGCCGATGTCGCATACACTACCTGCGAACTTCCAATTGTGAGTGACACTACGAGTACCAATGCCAGAACTGCTTTTGCCCGTCTCTGTAGTTTTCTCATCTGTTTTTTCTCCCTTATGATTGTTGTTTTTGACTAACAACCTAAGTATAGCATCGTTAAAAATCCTTTTCAACCGATTCCAGTTTTTTCATAAGAGATTTGGTAAGATTATGCACCCATATTTTTTACGATAAGCAGTTTATCCCCCTTGCCCACACGGTCAGAGGACAATTCATTGGTCTCCATGATCTCGCGTACCGTGGTGTGATTTTCTTTTGCAATATTCCAGATGTCATCCCCATCTTTTACAATATAACCTACCAGTCCGGGAATTTTTTGCAGGCTCTCATAGTCCGCTTCCTGACAGTTTACTTCCTGTACCCGTTTTCTGTTTCCGATGGAAAATGCGATCAGATTCAGGTTGATGACTGCCTTGATCTCCACCTGTGTATTGTCGATCAGAATGGTCGTAAGCTGCTCTAAACCACTTTCGATCTCATATCGGCTGTTCTTTTCAATGCCCGGTACTTCAATGGTCTGATGGAATGGCAGGAATCCTTTTAAGGAACCGATCGGCATTTCATCATCCGTTGTGATATAGAGAAGTTCCACGGCAACCGTTCCCTCTACATAGACCCCGTTTCCGGAAATTTCATGCGTATCGATCTGCACACTTCCCTCGGCACAGCAGATCTGCAGCATATTTTCCTGCGTTGCCTCTAATTGAAGCTGCTCGGAAGCACGGCATTTTGCATTGTTTTTCATCAGTAATTTTTCAAATGTAATATCTTCAAAAACCGGACGGACATCTTCCTTTAGGGAATACACATCCTGCAGCATTTCAAACTGTTCCTCTTCCCACAGCTTGATGTCTAAATCTGCCACGGCATCCACCACGAGCATCCGCTCTTCTCCATCGTAGTCCGGCTTTACCTCCACGTCAAAAGAAACATCGTCCACACCCACATAGGATACCAGTTGATCTCTGCAGCCGCTGCAATCCACTTCGCCCTGAAGCGGAACTGTTGTCTCTAACCATTGCAGCCGCTCATCCTCTTCATTTCCCTGATAGAGTATATAAATAAGAAGTTCTCCGTTAAATTGAATGACATCCTCGCCAATGCGGGACTCCAATCCGCGAAGCTGCACATTTTTCCAGAGCAGCTCACGGATATTCGGCTTATTTGATGGCAGAATAATCTCATTTTTAAAACGGCAGGTATCTTTTTTTGCCGTCACAAGCTGCAATGCCTCTATGTTTTCCTTGCGTATCTCATAGTCTTCTTCATTTTCCATCGCATAGCTGATCTCTTCATCACGCACCTCATCCATCTGCACATGAAAAACGATCAGAGAACGGATGCTCAATTTTCTCGAATTGATGATCCCGATATTTAAATCCTCAATATCCCATGTCGCCTTAACCGGGTCAAATTCCTCCGCACCGTCTAAATTTACCGTCTCTGAAAACGGGATTTCGCCCTCTAAATACGCAATGTTGTTTTCCTCGCCATCGCTGCGGTATAACACCTGAAATCCGAGATTTCCTCTTAACAGCACATGCCCGGTCTCTGCTTTGGCTTCTTCTAAGTGAATTGCTCCTTTTGTTGTAATAATTCTTACAATATCCGGCTTGCTCTCCGGAACGTTATAGTCATCGTCAAGGGTGACCTGGCTCATCGCCCGTCCCTTTTCATGGCTCATATGTATATACTTCTTCTTTAATTCCATAAAAAACTCCTTTGCTTGGGACTTTTTACATTCTATTCCAAGCAAAGAAGTTTTATACTTTTTTAGCATAATTTCATGCGAATATCTCTCGTAATAATGTCGGTGTAACTAAAAGACAGTAACTGCGGTGGATTCTCATCCCTCTCATCATCTATCAGGATGGTAAATACACTTGGGTATGCATTCTGAATCACGCCTTCCTGGATATCAACTTTATTTCTGCCACGGTCTAACTGTATCTTTACCTTGCTTCCACACTGTTGAAGAACCGATGCTCTGACTCTGTTTAAATCCTTCTGCTGCATTCTTTATTCCTCCTAACCCACAATTGACTCACTGTATCTGCTTTAGTTTATCACAGTAATAAAATATTTGCAAGGTCTAAACACGATTTTTTTACTCAAAAACCACAATATCTTCCGTTTTTTCTGTCGAGACAACTATATATGGGTAACTTTCGACTTTTTCCGACACATCATTTTCACCCGGTCCAATCAGCTCCGACTTAAAATAAACTGCATTTTTTGCCTGATATAAATCCTTCACCTGTATGCTGTAACCGCCTGTTTTCTGCACTCCATATCCGCGGACAATGTACAGTTTGTCACCGGACATATATGTAAGTTTCATCTCCTTTTGCTTTTTCTCCTCAATAATCTTTTTCAGCTCATCGGGAAGCTCTTTTTCAGAGATCACGGTAAATTTCATATCACTGACTTTGGCGTCATCCTTTTCCTCCACCTTGCATCCGCCTGCCGTCATCATCAACATTGTCAGCAGAATTCCTAAGCACATCATTGTTTTTGGCCGCCTCATAGATTCCCTCTTCCTATTCTTCTATTCTGTATAAATAATATGCATTTTGTGTTGTAATTGTTCCACCATATTTGTATAATAAATTTTATGTAATGAATTTTAAAGAGGTAGCATTCATATGATTCGATTAATTTTTGTAGTTATTTTTTTACTTTTATACTTTATCTTAGGACTGCCCGTTCTCGGAGTCCTCTGGCTGATCGGGAAGCGGAATAAGCCCGCAGCAGACATCGCAAGCCTGCGGATCGTCCAATGGGCATTCAAAGTGATCCTCTTTCTCTGCGGAACAAAATTAACCGTGATCGGGGAAGAAAATGTACCAAAAGACCAGCCGGTACTCTATATTGCAAACCACCAGAGCTATTTTGACATTGTGGTTTCCTATTCCCGCTGTCCGGGACTGACCGGTTACATTGCAAAAGACGGCTTAGAAAAAGTTCCGATCCTTTCCATCTGGATGAAACGGCTCTACTGTCTGTTTTTGAACCGTCAGGATATCAAAGAAGGAATGAAGACGATCTTAAAGGGAATTGACCAGATCAAACATGGGATTTCGATGTGTATTTTCCCGGAAGGTACCAGAAATGATAACCCGAAAGAACTGCTTCCGTTTAAAGAGGGAAGTTTTAAACTGGCATTAAAGACCGGATGTCCGATCATTCCGATCGCCATGACGAATACACCTAAGATTTATGAAGCACAGGCTCCTTTATTAAAAAAGACACACGTTGTGCTTCATTACGGCAAACCAATCCTTCCAAACGAACTGGATGCCGATACGAAAAAGCACATCGGTGTCTATACAAAATGCGTTATTGAACAGATGCTTGAAGAGAACGAACAATATCTGGAAACTCCATAAAGTGAGATGCTTTTACTAAAATGGTATCCCCTTTTTTCAGATAAGATTTCAAATGTAACAGCAGTTCTTCTTTCGTAGCAAAATAGAATATTTCCATGGTTTCGCTATGTTCTTCTGCACCTTTGGCTAATTCCTTAGAGAGTTCGCCGCAGCAGAACAGAGCATCCAGACCACGGCTTGCTGCATAGGCTCCCACTTCATAGTGGAGCCTTTTTTCATCCGCTCCTAATTCTCCCATATCGCCAAGCACTGCGATCATTCTGCCTTTTGCCTGTGTCAGTACGTCGATGGATGCCCGCATGGACACCGGGTTGGCATTGTAACAGTCATCAATGATCAGCATATCATTTGCATGGATCAGGTTCGTGCGACCTCCGATGGTCTGTGCTTTTTTAATGCCTGCACAGATCTGTTCTACATCCAGTCCTAGCTCCATGCCAACGCAGGCTCCGGCTAAAGCATTTAAGACATTGTGTTCACCCGGTATCGGTATCTCCACCTCTTTGGTACACTCTGGAAAATGAAAGACTGCTTTCATGCCGTCTAAGCCAAGATTCCGGATCTCGGTGGCATAGATACAGTTTTCTTTACCGCACTGGTTTTTCTCGCTTTTTCCATAAAAAACAGGGGCTTTTCCGTTTACGTTTTCTACTGTGGAGAGCTTATCATCCTCGCCATTTAAGATCACGGTTCCGGTTCCGTTTAAATGTTCAAAGATTTCTGTCTTTGCCTTTAAAATCCCATCGCGGCTTCCTAAGTTCTCCAGATGACAGAGTCCAATGTTCGTGATCACACAGATGTCCGGTTTTGCGATCGCACCTAAGCGGTGCATCTCGTTAAAATCCGAAATTCCCATCTCAAGAACTGCCACCTCGTCTTCTTCGCTCAGACGGAAAATGGTCAGCGGCAGACCGATCTCATTGTTAAAATTGCCCGCTGTCTTTAACACACGGTATTTTTCCGAAAGCACGGACGCGATCATTTCTTTGGTACTCGTCTTTCCTACGCTTCCGGTAATCCCAACCACTTTGATATCCAGACTGTCTCTGTAAAATGCTGCGATATCTTTCAATGCCTGCGTCGTGGATTCTACTAAAATATAAGGGCCTTTCGGATTTTCTAACCGCTGCTCTGATACTACGGCTGCTGCTCCCTGCTCATATACTGCATCAATAAACGTATGGCCATCCACTCTCTCACCCTTGATTGCTACAAACAGGTTGCCTGCTTCCACTTTACGGCTGTCTATGACAACTCCCGTCACTTCAAAACCTCGTTGCTCCCCTGTCCCGATATAAGTTCCATGGCAACAGTCCGCGATATGTTCTAATGTCAGATTCTTCATTTTGATCTCTGTCCTCGTCTTCCTAACATTTTTCTGATTTTTATGCCTGTTTTTCCTGTCCCATAAATGTTATGCATATTTTTTCAATGATAACTCGATCAGTTTCTCACAAAGCTGCTCAAAGCTGACTCCTACTGCCTGTGCCTCCTGTGGCAGCAGACTGGTCGGTGTCATGCCGGGAAGGGTATTTGCCTCTAAACAATACATTTTTTCATCGCTGTCTAAGAGGAAATCCATTCTGGAATATGCGCCAAGTCCCAATGCTTTTGTAACCTCTACGGCATACTGCTGCATCTGTTTCGTAACAGCTTCTGACAACTGTGCCGGACAGGTCTCTACCGCGCTGCCTGCTTTATATTTATTTTTGTAGTCATAAAATCCTTCGACCGGAGCAATCTCAATGATCGGAAGTGCCTTACCTTCTAACACTCCAACAGAAAACTCTCTGCCCTCGATATAATCTTCGATCAGGATTTCTTCCTCCCAGCGGAAGGCTTCTTCTAAAGCTGCTTCATATTCCTCGACTGTCCGTACAATGGACACGCCGATGCTCGAACCGCCGCAGCATGGTTTTACCACACACGGAAGATTCAGTCCGGTCTTTGCAAAATCACGGATCTGCTCGTCACGTTTCATCCTAATTCCACCCGGCGTCGGAATACCGTTTGCCACAAAGAACTGTTTTGCAATGTTTTTATCCATCGCTAATGCACTTCCTAAATAGCCGGTTCCCGTATAACGGATGCCAAACAGATCAAAAGCTGCCTGTATCTTACCGTTTTCTCCATTCTCTCCATGAAGTGCCATAAATACCACATCTGCCTTCTGACAGATTTCAATAACATTCGGTCCAAAAAAATTGTCAGACTGATCTGCTCTCGAAGCCTTGACCGCTGCTAAATCTGGAGCCACCGTCGGTATTTCTTCTACCTGAACGCTGACCTCCTCTGTATGTTCAAAAATATCACTGATATCTTCTTTCTTATCACTATATCCCATAAACACATCTAAAAGAATGACACGATGACCATTCTTTCTCAATGCCTTGCTTACCATATTTCCTGTCACAAAAGATACATCACGCTCTGTACTGAGTCCACCTGCTAATACTACAATGTCCATGTTCCTGTCTCCTTTTCCTATCTTATAACCTATTGTTTTTTTATCATACAAATACTTATTAATAGTAAAACATTTTCATGTCTATGACAAGCGGTCTGTGGAGAAGAAACACTTTTTTCCATGAATGAGCAGTATTTTCAAGGTAGGGGTGCTGACCACCTGCCCCTCCATTATTCCAGTTTCCTTGTGCAGAACATTCCGATGAGCCTCTAAGACGGCAATTGTGTCACCAGTGGGTTCCACAATCGCCAGAGTCTCATCTCCATTGCACAAAAGGAAGCCTTCCATAATGGAGGGGCAGGTGGCCTATACTCCTTGAATATGTTGTTCTGGTTATATTTGATGGATATAGCCTGATAAAAGTGTTTCTAAAACTAAAAGTTTAGGGTTATATCCACCTGATAGGCAAAAAGAACGGACAGGCATTGCACCCCTTTCTTGGTACAATGCCTGTCCCATATATTCTTTATACTGTAACAATATACTCCTTATTCGAGCTAGTTCTATAAAGAAAGTTTCTGATATTCTGATTTGAGAAGTATGTCGGCGATTGCACAAATGAGACATGTAAAGTTTCTTTTTGTGCAATGGAAATGAAACTCAAGGAATCGTGAAGCCCTCTGGCGAACACGATTTCTGCTTTCAGAGGTTCATTGGAATGGTCTGCACAAGGAAACTTGGAATATCTCATTTGTGCCTCACACCCTCGCCAACTCCTTTCTCACCAAATCATGATTTCCTGCTTTTTAGAACTCCGGCTCAATCAATCCGTAAGTATTACCCTTTCTCTTATATACCACATTGACCTCTTCCGTCTCCGCATTACGGAATACGAAGAAATTATGTCCTAACAATTCCATCTGTACACAGGCATCTTCCGGATACATCGGTTTCATGCCGAAACGTTTGGTACGGATAATCTGGATCTCATCGTCTGTGCTGACTTCTTTCTCTATAAATTCTTTACGGAAGTTTGCAGCATTCTGCTGTTTGGAAACCAATTTATTTTTGTACTTTTTAAGCTGACGCTCGATGACTTCTTCTACTAAATCGATGGAAACATACATATCGTTGCTGACCTGCTCTGAACGGATGATATTTCCTTTTACCGGTATGGTGACCTCGATTTTCTGTCTCTCTTTTTCTACACTTAAGGTTACAAAAACATCGGTGTCGGGAGTAAAATACTTTTCGAGTTTTGACAACTTGTCCTCTACTGCTGATCTTAATCCATCTGTAATGTCAATATTTCTGCCCGTAATTGTTATACGCATATTGCCCAACCCCTTTGCTAGTTATTTGATACCGTTCTTTGATATCTAAATTTATTATACCACATTTCACCTTTATCTCAAGTAATATTCAGAATTATTTTTAAATTTTTACGTTCAAGTTGACATTTTTCCGGGGACATGATACATATAGAAGAAAAACGGAGGATTTCCTATGAATCAGCGTGTTCTTATTACCGGTGCATCCCACGGGATTGGAAAAGCCGCTGCCGAACGGTTCGCAAAAGAAGGCTGCACTTTAATACTCAATTGCCGACAGTCCGTAGAAGAATTGTCTGCATTAGAATTTTATTTGAAAAAAAATTATTCCGTTGACTGCATCTCATTGATCGGTGATGTCAGCTCGCCGGACTTTGTAAAAGAAATGTTTGAAAAAACAATGGAGCGTTTCGGTGACATCGACATTTTGATCAACAATGCCGGCATTTCGCACATCGGATTGCTTGGCGATATGAGCAACGAAGAGTGGCACCGTGTGATGGGTATCAATCTGGACTCTGTCTTTTACTGCTGCCGGGAGGCAATTCCTTATATGTTATCAAAAAAATCCGGCAGCATCGTCAATGTCTCTTCTGTCTGGGGGAACATCGGTGCTTCAATGGAAGTTGCCTATTCCGCTTCCAAAGGGGCTGTGAATTCTTTCACAAAAGCACTGGCAAAAGAGCTTGCCCCAAGCAATATCCGGGTAAATGCCGCTGCATTTGGTACGATCGACACCCGTATGAATTCCTGTTTTTCTGCGGAGGAACGGGCTGCTTTAGAAGAGGAGATCCCGATCGGACGTTACGGCACACCTCAAGAAGCAGCCGAATGTATTTACCGCCTTGCAACTGCCCCGGCTTATCTGACCGGACAGATCATAACCATGGATGGCGGCTGGTGCTAAAAACATCTTATTTTTTAAGTCTGAGAATAATCGAAAAAGGAAGCCGCTGACTTACCCCTGTCAACGGCTTCCTTCTTTATTTGTACCCTCTTGCTTCTCTGCACTTTTTCGTTCTAAAACATTCTACAAGTTTACCTTATTGTGTGCAAATGAAGTATTACTGTCTTATTTTCCCTAAAATCTTAGCTCCATGGGCTCATGTCGATTCTTGGAAGATCTTTTAATAATGGAATGATGTATGCGCCATAGGACTCAATGTCATTCTCATCAATGATGATCTTAGCACTTCCGCCTTTGAATCCAAGTACATCGTAGTCACCCCATACATCTGTACGAAGGTAGCTTCTCATGTGCGCTTCTGCGAAATCTTTCTTTGCATATCCACCGTCTTCTCTGTTCAGTCCTGCGATCTGATGTACCGGACGAACGAATGACTGTGCACTCATGTATGGTACGATATCGGATGTATCACCAAGACGCTGTACTTTTCCTTCTCTTCCAATCGGGTTGATCAGTGGTGAACCAAAGGAAATTGTGTTGATGATGTTATAGCGATGTTTTAATGTTCTATCGCCTGCTGCCTGCTGTGCAACCATTCCACCTAAGCTGTGTCCTGTGAAGATTACGTTTGCTCCTTTTGGAACTACTTTGCAAACAACTTTTCTGATCTCTCTGATATAGAAGTTATCCTGCTCGAAACCTACCTGTAAGTCTGTGATGACTCCGCGTGGCTCGTTAAACATGAACTCAGTTCCTGCAAGACCTACGATGTAAACATCTTTTGTAACTTTTTTTCCGAAAACATTTTTGTTTTCCAGTTTCGCTTTGGAAATAGCAATCGGTCCGTTTGAATTAGGATTTACACCTGTATCACAGTGGTAATATCCCTGATAGATGAACTTTGCCATATCACAAGATGTTGTGTATACCTTTTCTGTTCCCTCTGCCTCTGCTGCGTTAGCTGTCATTGCCGGTAAAAATGTTGTTCCAGCAACTGCTACCGTCAGTGCTAAGCTAGCAACCCATTTCAAAATTCTTTTCATTTTTGCTTCTCCTCCTTAAATCTCTTTCCTGCATCCTTACGGCTTGTAGATTGTTTTTCTTTACAACTATAATTTATCATCCTGCAACTATTTCGTCAATAGCATTTTTTAAACACTTTGTTGCATTTGTATAATTTTTTTGCATTTTGTTACTATTTTTCATCGCATTGTATATTATCGTTTCAAGTTTTTTCGTTTTTATTCGTAAATATCACGAATAACAGCGTCAGAATCGCCTGAGTTGTGCTATTTTTCACTTATTTTTAGAATATTTGCTCTATTGATACTTTTTCACAATTTCTTCCCTTGGCTGCCTTTCCGCTGACGGTTCCCATCTTTGCGGGTTTCTGGTTTTTAGGATTGACTTATGGGATTTATATGAATGTTTCCGGTTTCAGTTTCTGGTATCCGATGCTTATGAGCATCACCATTTTTGCCGGATCCATGGAATTTGTTACAGTGAATCTTCTGCTTGGAGCATTTAACCCGCTGCAGGCATTCGTAATGGCACTGATGATCAATGCCAGACATCTGTTCTATGGTATTTCCATGTTAGATAAATATCGTGGCACCGGATGGAAACAGTGCTATCTGATCTTTGGCATGTGCGACGAGAGTTTTTCCATTAACTATACAGCGGACATTCCCGAGGGCGTGGACAAGGGTTGGTTTATGTTCTTTGTAACGCTTTTGAATCAGTTCTACTGGTTCTTCGGTTCTACCTTGGGTGGTGTCTTAGGCTCGTTTATTCATTTTAATACAGAAGGTCTGGATTTTGTTCTGACTGCCCTGTTCGTTGTGATCTTTTTAGAACAATGGCTGAAAGATAAGGATCATACCAGTTCTATTCTTGGCATTGTGCTTTCGCTACTCTGCCTGATCGCCTTTGGCGCAGATGACTTTATGATCCCTTCCATGATCGCAATCGCAGGAGTGCTGACACTCTTACGAAAACCTTTAGAGAAAAGCGGTGAAACCGCATGATGACGTTGACACAACAAATAATTACCATCGCAGCGGTTGTTCTTGCCACGATGGTAACACGTTTTCTTCCATTTTTAATTTTTCCATCGGGAAAACCGACCCCAAAGTATATCCGGTATCTTGGAAAAGTTCTCCCTGCTGCAGTGTTTGGACTGCTGATCGCTTACTGCTTAAAAAATGCAAGTATTTTTTCCAGCAGCCACGGAATCCCTGAAGCGATCGCCATTGCGGTAGTTGTTCTTCTGCACCTGTGGAAACGCCAGATGCTTTTATCTATCGCCGGCGGCACGATCTGCTATATACTTCTCGTTCAATTAGTATTTTAAGTTCCAGAATACCCTTATCTTTCCTCACGGAAGTAGGATTCTCCAAGGCTTGCCGGCGGCTGGTTCTCACGTTTCTTTCTGAAACTTGTAATAATCAGCACGACAATCGTTACTACATATGGAAGCATCTTGAATATCTCCTGGGAACTTCTCGTCAATCCCGGAATGTAAAGGTAGAGAATATAAAGTGCTCCAAATAAGAAGGAACCCCAGATAGCATTGACCGGTTTCCACAATGCGAAGATAACCAGTGCGATCGCTAACCATCCTCTGTCACCAAATCCATTGTTTGTCCATGTTCCTCCAAGGTATTCCATAACAAAGTAAAGACCGCCTAAACCTGCAATACCTCCACCGATACATGTAGCAAGGTATTTGTATCTTGTAACATTGATTCCTGCTGCATCTGCGGTTGCCGGACTTTCACCGACCGCTCTTAAGTTCAGACCCTGTCTGGTCTTATTCAGATACCAGGAAGCTAAGATCGCAAGGATAACAGAAAGATAGGTTAAAAATCCATAGGAGAATAATATCTTTCCAACTACCGGAATCTCACTTAACACCGGGATGCTCTTGCGATAAGCATCTGCAGTTGTTGCTACGGATATCTGACCAACACCGCCTGCCAGTTTTGAAATAGAACCACCGAAGAAGTTACCAAAACCTACACCAAAGGTTGTCAGTGCCAGACCTGCTACGTTCTGGTTTGCCCGCAGGGTAATGGTCAGTACACTGTAGATCAGTCCACCAAAAGCTGCACACAGAACTGCACAGACAAAAGAGATCAGCAGTCCTACCAGACCGTTTGGGTTCTGCGCCGTTTTTTCATAGAAGAAGGCTCCCATCAGACCTGCAATTCCGCCCATATACATCATACCCGGAATTCCAAGATTCAGGTTTCCGGACTTCTCAGTGATAATCTCTCCGGTTGCTCCAAAGAGCATTCCCACTGCCTGTCCGATCGCTTTTTGAATAAAGGTAATCAGCACTGTCATTTATTTTGCCTCCTTTCTGTTTTTACGGAACTCTACTTTATAATTGATAAAAAATTCACATCCGATCAGGAAGAATAAAATAATTCCGGTGATAACTTCCGATGCATTCTCATTCAGATTGAACTGGGATGCGATCTGGATCGCTCCTTTTTCCATAAATACTAAGAAGAAGGATACTAAGATCATTGCAAAGGTATTGAATTTTGACATCCATGCAACGATGATCGCCGTAAACCCTCTTCCGCCTGCCGTACTGGTAGAAATCGTATGGCTTGCGCCGCTGACCAATACGAAACCTGCAATTCCGCAGATTGCTCCGGAAATCGCCATTGTACGCATGATGACTTTTTTTACGCTGATTCCTGCGTAGAGTGCGGTGTTCTCGCTTTCTCCAACGACTGCGATCTCATATCCCTGCTTACTATATTTCAAATAGAAATACATCAAAAGCGTGATCGCCATAATGATGATCACATTCCAGCCGTAAGTCCATTCGCCCAGTGCCGGAAGCCAGCCTGCCTGTGTCGGTGCATTGATAATGCCGACCGTATTAGAACCTTCCGGGTTCTCCCAGAATACGATACAGAAAGTTACGATCTGCATCGCTACATAGTTCATCATCAGGGTAAACAGTGTCTCATTCGTATTTAAAAATGCTTTAAATACTGCCGGGATCAGACCCCAGACTAAACCTGCGGCAAGTCCTGCTAAAAACATCACAACCAGTAACACACCATTGCTCATCGAATCTCCGCCATAGATCATAACGGCTGCAGCTGCGGCTGCTCCCGCTAAGATCTGACCTTCGGCTCCGATATTCCAAAATCGCATCTTAAATGCCGGTGTCAGTCCGACTGCGATACACAGTAGGATCATCGTATCACGGATCGTCACCCACAAACGTCTTTCCGTTCCGACTGCTCCATCCGCGATCGAACGATATACTTCTAATGGATTTAACTTTGTCAGTGCAACGATGACCAATGCACATACTACTAAAGAAATTAATACTGCAATAATTCGGATTCCCCATGCTTTTCCAAAAGAGATCCTGTCTCTTTTCGAGATATGAACCAACGGTTCTTTTTTTGAAACTGAATGTTCACTTGTCATGCCTCGGATTCCTCCTCTTCCTTCGTCATCAACAGACCAATTTCTTCTTTTGTGGTCTTTCTTGCATCTACAACACCGGTAATCTTTCCACCACAAAGCACTAATATCTTATCACAAAGCTCTAATAATACATCCAGATCTTCGCCGACACAGATTACGGCAACACCGCGTTTTTTCTGCTCATTTAACAGATCATAAATCGTCAGTGAAGAGTTGATGTCCAGTCCACGGACCGGATATGCCACCATCAATACCGTAGGATCTGCGGAAATCTCGCGTCCTACCAGTACTTTCTGCACATTACCGCCGGAAAGACGGCTGACCGGAGTGTTGACGCTCGGTGTGGATACCTGCAGCTGGTCTACGATCTTTTCTGCCAATTCTTTTGGTTCTTTGCGGTTTGCAAAAATTCCACGTCCTTCATTATAACCACGGAGCATCATGTTGCCTGTCATTCCCATGGAACCAACCAGTCCCATTCCCAGACGATCCTCCGGTACAAAGGATAATGCAACTCCCAGTTTTTTAATATCTGCCGGCTTCATGCTCAACAGTTCTTTTTCTTCACCATCTTCTGTAATATAACGTACACTTCCCGATTCCGTCATCTGAAGTCCCGCAACTGCCTCAAGCAATTCTTTCTGTCCGCTTCCGGCAATTCCCGCAATACCGAGAATCTCTCCTCCATAAGCTTCCATAGACGCATTCTTTAATGTCTTTACGCCCTCCTTGTTCACACAGGAAAGATTCTCGATCACCAGACGTTTTACAGGGTTCACCGGATCCGGGCGCTCTATATTCAGATCTATTTTTTCACCGACCATCATCTCTGTTAAAGATTCTGCCGTTGCATTTTTCGTTTCTACCGTACCGATATATTTTCCTTTTCTTAAAACCGATACACGGTCAGACAGTGCAAGCACCTCATTCAGCTTATGCGTAATGATGATAATGGATTTTCCCTGATCTCTCATGTTACGCAGTACGGTAAATAATTTTTCTGTCTCCTGCGGTGTTAAAACTGCCGTAGGCTCATCCAGTATCAGAATATTTGCACCACGGTAAAGCATTTTTACAATCTCTACGGTCTGCTTCTGGGAAACTGACATATCATAAATCTTCTGATTCGGATCCAGTTCAAAACCGTAACGTTCGGTCACTTCCTGAATGTCCTGAACTACCTTTTTCATATCCAGAACACTTTTTCCTTCTAAACCAAGGATGATATTCTCTGCTGCCGTCAGAACATCTACCAGCTTAAAATGCTGATGGATCATTCCGATCCCCAATGCAAAAGAATCCTTTGGTGAACAGATAGACACCTCTTCGCCGTCCACAAAAATCTGTCCCTCATCCGGGAAATAAATGCCTGATATCATATTCATCAGTGTTGTCTTACCACTTCCGTTTTCGCCAAGGACGGATAAAATCTCTCCATGCTTTACGGATAAGTCCACACTGTCGTTTGCAACAACCTCCCCGAAGCGTTTCGTAATATTTTTTAACTCGATCGCATTCGCCTGTTCCAAAACCAAACCTCCTTAACCTTGAAAGGGATTGCTGCAAAATATCATTTCGCAGCAACCCCTTTGATGCTTTCAAATAGATTGCACTCTATTTATTTCTCTACGCTCTCAATACCATCAATGTTGATAGCAAATGCAGGTGCAGAGTGTAACTCTGACTCGTGGAAGTAACCATCTTTGATGTACTCGTTTCCGTTGTCATCTTTCCATGAATCAAGCTCTTTTCCATCTACTGTAAATGTAGAAGTATCAAATACATGTAAAGAACCATCTTTGATCGCGTCCTCTACTTCTTTTACTTTTTCTTTTGTTCCCTTTGCAATTGCTTTGTCGTTCAGCTCTGTGATCTTATCAGCGCCATCGTCATAGCCTTTGCACCAGTCTGTATCGATCTTTGTACCATCAATTACGCTCTTTACTGCATATGTGTAGTATGGACCCCAGTCGATGGATGCAGATGTTAATGCCTGTGTTGGAGCAGTTGCAATCATAGATACGTTGTATCCTACAATCGGAACACCTGCTTTTTCACAAGCGGTAGAAGCTCCTGTTGTATCTGCATGCTGAGAAATTAATACGCATCCGTCTGCGATTAAGGACTCTGCTGCTTCTTTCTCAAGGTCAATGCTTGCCCAGCTGTTTGTGTAGATAACTTTCATGGTTGCGGATGGGCATACACTTCTTACTCCTAAGAAGAATGCTGTATAACCGGATTTTACCTCTGCGTATGGGTAAGCTCCAACATAACCGATCTTTGTCTGGTCTTCTTTGATATCACCGTTTTCGATCATCTCGTTTAATTTTAAACCAGCTACAACACCGGATACATAACGGGATTCATAAACTGCTGTAAAGTAGTTGTGCATATTGTCAAGTCCGCTGCTTGCTGCCTGATATCCTGTTGCGTGACAGAACTGTACATCCGGATATTCTGCTGCTGCCTGAAGCAGATAGGACTCATGTCCAAAACTTGTTCCAAAAATAATGTTGCATCCCTGCTCAGCTAAATCCACTGCTGCATCATAGCATGTCTCATCTTCAGGGATCAGAGTCTTCTCGATGATCTGATCATCAGATAATCCTAACTCTTTTTTCATCTCTTGGATACCCTTCATGTGTGCCTCTGTGTAACCTTCGTTCTCATCGCCGATGTAAATTACTCCGACTTTGATGTCTGACGCTGACGTGCTCTTTGCAGACTCTGTCTTTTTGCTGTCAGCTGATTTGTCGTCTGCTTTCTTGTCACTGCTGCTTCCGCATGCCATCATGGAAAATGCCATAGCCCCTGCAAGCAGTAATGCTGCAAATTTCTTCATTTCTTTCCCTCCATGTTTTGAGTAAGCAAAAGGCATAGCTTTGCTCTATGCCTCTTTGCATCACCGGTACTTCCGGCTAAGTTTCGTTTATAACACATTGTCTAGTATATCATTAATTTGAAGGTTGTCAATGCTTACGTTCACACTTTTTTTACATTTTTCTACATTCTCTGTCTTTTCCATATTAATATGGCGACGATTGCCGTCAGCGTTTCGGCGATTACGAATGCACTCCAGACTCCCGTTACTCCCAAGAAATGACTTCCGATATAGGCTGCCGGTAATATGATCACTACATATCTTAAAAGTGTAATGACTAACGAGGACATTCCTTTTCCAAGTGCCTCTAATGCTCCCGCGCAGACTACCGATACCGCGGAAATCACAAATCCAAGGCTGATGATGCGTAGTGCTTTTGCACCTTCTGCAATGGTCTGGCTGTTGTTTGTAAACATTCCCATCAATCCCTGCGGCAGGCACAGGCATAACAACATTCCGATGCACATGATTCCTGCGATCAGCTCCAGACAGATCCTGAAAATTTTCCGTACGCGCTCTTTTTCCCCAGCTCCGTAGTTATAACTTAGCAGCGGACGCATGCCCTGTACAATTCCGTTTGCCGGAAGATAGATAAAACTCTGTAGTTTAAAATAAATACCTAAAATGACCACATACATCTGGGAATATACGGCTAACATTCCGTTCAATGCAGAGATCAGCAGGGATGGCAGTGCCATATTTAAGGTTGCCGGGATTCCCACCTGGTACATTCTGACACTGATCTCTTTTGTCGGCCGCATCTCTTTCATGCGTATCTTTAACGTCACCCTGCCGCTGAAGTAGTACCACAGATAATAGCCCAATGTTACGACCCAGCCGAGTCCGGTTGCGACGGCTGCTCCCTGCACACCCATCTTCGGGAAGAATCCGATCCCAAAGATCATCAACGGATCTAAGATAATGTTGGCAATGCAGCCCGCCATCATGCCGGTCATGGTCGTAACCATTTTTCCTTCTGCCTGATACACTTTTTCAAATGTTACACCGACAACTAGAAGTGCCGACATTCCAAAGATGATATTAGCATACGCAATACTCCATGAAAGTACACGCTCATCCTGTGTATACATTCTTAAATATACCGGTGCAAAGAAAAGTCCCGCGATCGTGACTAATATTCCATGCACGGTTCCTAAGAAAATTCCCTGCGAAGTTGCCGTATCTGCTTTTTCTTTTTCTCCCGCTCCTAAATAAAATGCAATCCTTGCATTCATTCCTACGCCAAATCCTACCGTCAGTGCCGTGATCAAATTTTGAAGCGGATAAACTAACGATACTGCCGCTAAGGCATCTTCTCCGATCTTTGCCACAAAAATACTGTCAATAATATTATAAAGTGACTGTACGAGCATAGACAGCATCATCGGTGTTGACATGGAGAGGATCAATGGCAGCACCGGTTTCTCTTTCATGTATTCCTGGTTCATGTTTCCTCCTACTCTTTTCGCCTAATATCATTCGGGTGTCAAAACTGTATTTTTTGAGATTGAAATTCAAGCTGCACAAATGAAGTATGGAAGGTTTCTTTTTGTGCAATGGAAATGAAACTCAGGAAATCATGAAGCCCTCTGGCGAACATGATTTCTGCTTTAAGAGGTTCATTGGAATGTTCTGCACAAGGAAACCTGAAATATTTCACTTGTGCAGCTTGTTCAATTTTATGAAAAACACAGTTTTGACAACCGAATGCAATAACCATCACATAAAAAGGACTATAAATCTACTGTTTGATATCAGAAACAGCAAAATCTATAGTCCTCTTTTTGAGACAAGTTTATTCCGATGTCTATTCTAAGACATTTTCACGTTTTTAGCAAGCCTCTATTTCTTTTATATTGCACCCGTTCCCCTCTAGGAGATATGTGTCATAGCTTTCACAATGCGGGCACTGTTTTCCGTATTTTACGGTTCGATAGGTTTTTCCACAGTTCTCACAAATGGTTACCGCCGGTGTAATCTCTATCTTCAGTTCCGAATTCTTCATGATATCTTCTTTTTTCCGGTAATATGCCCAGCAGTCGGTCATATATTCCGGCACGATACCACTGACCTCACCGACTTCGAGGGTGATCCCCCCGATTTCGGTAAGCTGATTCTCTTCTGCAAGAGATTTCAAGGTCTTTGCCATATGAACTAAAATTCCAAGTTCGTGCATACTGTACCTCTATTTATTCTTGTTACCACTGAAAGTAATCTTGATCTTACGTTTCAGAGCATATGGAAGAACCGCTTTCATCTTATCTTCGGATTTCCACATGTTGCTGCACTCCGGTAATTCACGATTTAAGTGGATTGCATCAAACTCACACTGTACGGTACACAGACCACATCCGATACACTTATTCGGATCTACTACAGATGCTCCACAGCCTAAACAACGTGCTGCCTCTGTCTTGATCTGCTCCTCAGTAAAGGTGCTTCTGAGGTCACGGAAGGTGTCTTTAGATACTCCTGATTTCTTGCCCGGTACCTGACGTTTTGCATTGTCGAATGTCTCAACTTTGATGTTATCTTTGTCAAGTTCGATAAACTGACGTCTGTCACGGGAAAGTGTCAGGCTGTGTCCCTTATGTACGAAACGATGCATGGACACACTTGCTTCTTTTCCTGCTGCGATTGCATCAATAGCAAAACGAGGTCCTGTGTATACGTCTCCACCTACGAAGATATCCTCTTCGCCAGTCTGTAAAGTTACGGCATCTGCAACGGCTGTATTGTTTCTGTTTAACTCTACCTTGCTGCCTTCTAATAATCCGCCCCACTCGATAGACTGTCCGATGGAAAGGATTACGTTCTCACACTCTACAGTGATTGTATCGTTCTCATCGTACTGTGGGTTGAAACGGTGTTCTTCATCAAATACGGAGAGACATTTCTTGAATACAACTGCTTTTACTTTTCCATTCTCGGTTAAGATTTCTTTCGGTCCCCAACCGCATCCGATTGTGATTCCTTCTTCTTCTGCCTCTTCTACCTCGTCTGCTGCTGCCGGCATGATATCGCGGGACTCTAAGCAGTACTGGGATACTTTTGTGGAACCGGAACGAAGTGCCATTCTGGATACGTCGATTGCTACGTTTCCACCACCGATTACTACAGTATCTCCGGAAAGTGCATGTGCATCTTCACTGATATTTGCTTTTCTTAAGAATTCTACTCCGGTTACAACACCTTCTGCATCTTCACCCGGAACTCCTGTCTTACGTCCGCCCTGTGCTCCGATTGCAACGTAGAATGCTTTATATCCCTGCTCGCGTAACTGCTGGATTGTAACGTCTTTTCCAACTTCCACGCCAAACTTGAACTCTACGCCCATCTGACGTAATACGTCGATCTCTGCTTCGATCACGCTCTTTTCCAGACGGAAGGATGGAATTCCGTTCATCAGCATACCGCCGGCTCTCTGCTCTTTTTCAAAGATGGTTACCGGATATCCTTTTTCTCTTAAATAGTAAGCTGCTGACATACCGGAAGGACCTGCTCCGATGATTGCCATTTTCTCTGTAAACTCTTTTCCTTCATGGTTCTCAACCTTTGGTACGAATCTGTTCGCACTGTTGATTTCCTGCTCTGCAATGAACTTCTTGATTTCGTCGATTGCAACTGCCTGATCGATCGTTCCACGAGTACATGCATCTTCACAACGTCTGTTACAGATTGCTCCGCAGACTGCCGGGAATGGATTCTCATGTTTGATGAGTTTTAATGCATCCATGTATCTTCCCTGTGCTGCCATCTTCACATATCCCTGAACCGGAACGTGTGCAGGACATGCTGTCTTACATGGTGCTGTACCTGTATCATAGCAGTTGATACGGATATTATCTCTATAGTTCTCATCCCATTTCTCCGGTCCCCATTTGGTGTTGTCCGGAAGTTCATGTTTCGGGTATTCAATCTTTCCACCGTCTTTTGTGCAGAGCTTCTGACCAAGTTTTGCTGCACCTGCCGGACAGACTTCTACACAACGTCCACATGCTACACAATCCTGAGGATTTACGCTTGCGCGGTAAGCGGAACGTGACATATTCGGTGTGTTAAATAACTGGGAAGTACGAAGTGCGTTACATACGCCAACTGCACAGTTACAGATAGCAAAAATCTTGTTCTGTCCATCGATGTTTGTAATCTGATGTACATAACCGTTCTTCTCTGCACGCTCTAAAATCTCCATTACTTCATCATATGTAATGTAACGACCTCTGTTGGTCTCTACTAAGTAATCTGCCATATCGCCGACACCGATACAAAGTTCTCCTTCGATATCGCCTGTTCCCTCGCCTCTGACACGCTGCTGTGTACGGCAGGAACACTGACCTACGGCATATTTGTCCTGATATTTCTTTAACCAGTGAGAGATATGCTCTACGCTGGCTGATTTCTGCTCTGTTGGGATTGCTTTTTCTACCGGGATAACATGCATACCGATTCCTGCGCCCCCCGGAGGTACCATTGGTGTTACTTTCTCAAGTGGAAGACGTGCCATCTGCTCGAAGAAATCTGCAATTTCCGGATGCTCCTCGACCTGTTTTGTATTCATAACCATGAACTCTGCACAGCCAGGTACAAACATTGGAAGTATGTACTGTTTCTCATGCTTTGCATTTTCCCAGTTATACTCGATCAGTCCGATCACACTCATCTCTTTTAATAATTCTTCTGTACGTTCTAAGCTCTTACCGCATTTTTTAGAAATCTCTTCTGCTGTTGCCGGAACACGCACTTTCATAGAAAGGGCAACCTCTGCCATCTCATCTGTAACAACTCCTGCAAGTCCCCAGTACTCCGGATCATCTACCGTAACGGTATGTCCGATTCGGTCTGTAATCTTCTGACCTAATTTTAAAATCAATTCTCTTTGTTCTGCCATCTCTTTTCCTTTCTCTATGCATTCCAATTTTTAACTTCTGTACGAAGCCAGTCAGTCCACTTATCGATTCCCTCTCCGGTCTTAGCAGAGATCGGGATAATTGTAATATTCGGATTTAACTTCTTTACCCGTTCTTCACAAGCTTTCATGTCAAAATCGAAGTAATCCATTGCATCTATCTTATTGATTAAAAGCACATCCACAATACTGAACATCAGCGGGTATTTCAAAGGCTTATCATCACCTTCCGGAACACTCAGTATCATGGCGTTCTTAGAAGCACCTGTGTCAAATTCTGCCGGGCAAACCAGATTGCCGACATTTTCAAGGATTGCCAAGTCTACATCTTCACATCCAAGACCTTCGATTCCCTGCTTTGTCATACCTGCATCTAAATGACACATTCCTCCGGTATGAAGCTGGATCACCTTTGCCCCGGTCTTAGAAATCGTATCTGCATCCACATCGGAATCAATGTCTGCTTCCATAACACCGATACGCATTTCATCTTTCAACGCCTCAATTGTCCGTCCAAGAGTTGTTGTCTTACCTGACCCCGGTGAGGACATCAGGTTTAAAAGGAATGTCTTTTCCTTTTTCAGATCTTCTCTTAAAAGGTCCGCTTCATGATCATTATCTTCAAAGATACTCTTCTTAATCTCGAGAACGCGGAACTTATCCATTCTCTATTCCTCCTTCATCTATGGTACCATCTTCCTGTTTTTCTCTGGTCATACCAGAATGACAGTTTGCTCTTTGCCAAAAGTTTAACACGAATGCTTGAAGTTCGTCAAGGTTAACATGTCACATTTCCGGTATTTTTTTCATATTTTTGCTTGATTTTTTTCTTGATTTCCGTCATAATTTACAATATAATGGTATCTGGAATGTGGTCATACCACAATCAGAAAAGGAAGTGATTTTTACAAATGGAATTTTCAAAACTGAACGCACCTTCATTAAAGGAATTATTTATACAGGAATTAGAGACGATGATCCTGTCCGGAAGACTGATGGTTGGAGAAAAACTTCCACCGGAACGTGAACTGGCAGAATCCATGCAGGTCAGCCGTGCTGTCGTTAATTCCGGCATTACGGAACTTGCCAGAAAAGGCTTTTTGATCATCAAACCGCGTGTCGGCACCTTTGTTGCTGATTACCGCAGAGACGGTACGATGGATACCCTGATGTCGATCATGAATTATAATGGCGGGATTCTCCGTGAAGCGGAAGTCCGCTCCATCTTAGAGCTTCGTATTGCTTTAGACTCCCTTGCGATCCGACTCTGGCTGCCGGAAGCTAAAGATGAAGAAATCCATCTGCTAAGAAGTTATGTAGAGGCACTGAAAACCGCAAAAACCACTTCTGAAGCAGCAGAATTTGCTTTCCGTTTTCAGCATGAACTGGCATTTTTATCAGGAAATACCCTGATCCCTTTGATCTTTACTTCATTTAAAGTACCGGTTATTTCACTGTGGGAGCGTTTCTGCCGGATGTATGGCATTGAACAGCTCTACACTAACAGCGATACGTTATGCAATTATTGTGAAGCAAGAGACGTAGATAAAGCCACCGAATGGATCTCATCCTCTCTGAACGAGTCCATCGATGGCAAATATACGATTTATTATTAATAATCTGCAAACCGATTGCCCTATAATGTATCGATCAGTTTTTCAAGTACCTGAAGGACTCCATCCTCTTTCATTGGCGGTGCCGTAAAACGTGCACTGTCGATGACTTCCTGTCTGGCATCTCCCACCGCATAGCTGTAATAAGCGTTTTCAAACATCTGTAAGTCATTGATATTATCTCCGAATGTCATCGTTTCTTCCGGTGAAATACCATAGTAGTCCTGTATCATTTTTAAGGAATTTCCCTTATTCGTTCCCTTATTCATCACATCGACATAAGTAAAACCGGAGCATGCAAGCTGCAGGCGGTCCTCCCATTTGGGAACAAAGGTCTTTGCAGTCACTCCTTCTGCATCTGTCGGATGAAAAACCGTCAGTTTGATACAAGGCTCTTTAAGTTCTTCTAACGAATCCACCATACGACACTCATAGAGCATGTTGTCTTTCATAATCTGATAGACCGTCTGATCTAACGGTGAAAAATATGCGATTCCTGCAACGCAGTATGCACATTCACATCCGTTTCCAAGTGCACGCACATCCCGGACTAACTCGTGGGAAGTCTCTAAATCCATTTTTGAAACATACAAATCTTTATTTTCCACCCGCACATGTGCTCCATTATCAGCTATATAAAGAAGTTCTTCATGTACCGGATCAAAAAGACGTGCCAGTGCCGGGTACTGGCGGCCGCTTGCTGCCACAAACTTTACTCCCTTATCCAAAAGTGTCCGTGCTGCTGCATAATATCCCTCGTGGATCTTCGGTGTACTGATCCTGCAAAGCGTTCCATCTACATCAGTTGCGATTAATTTGATCATACAATTACCCCTTTTATTGTAGTGTCTTTTTGTAATTTTATTATACCACAATCTGCCGCATACTCTCCTCTAATTTTTCATAAACTAATAGAAAATTCTTTTTTTCAGGAGTGACTATGTGCAGTATTTCAGGTTTTTTTAACCCTTATGCTGACTACTCTGCGAATCAGGCAGAATATCAGCAGATCCTTAAACAGATGACAACCGTTCTCTTTCACAGAGGTCCTGATGAATGTGGCTTTACCCTCTCGAAACGCTGTGGTCTTGCCCACACAAGATTGTCCATTATCGACTTAAAGACCGGCTCCCAGCCGATGGTATATGAAACAAGCGGATTTTCGTATCAGATGATCTTCAATGGTGAGATTTATAATCTGCCGGACCTAAAACAGCAGCTTGCTTCTTTGGGCTATACTTTCCGTACTACCTCGGATACGGAAGTTCTGCTGTTGTCTTTTTTAGAATACGGTCCTGACTTTGTAAAACAGGTAGACGGTATCTTTTCATTTGCCGTATATGATGAACGTCACGAAACGATTTATCTCTTTCGTGACTATTTTGGTGTCAAACCGCTGTTTTATACCTTTTTAAATGACACCTTGATCTTTTCTTCGGAAATCAAGGGATTGTTCTGCTATCCGGGTGTCGAGGCTGCCGTCGATTCTGATGGTTTAAACGAGATTTTTTCCCTGGGGCCTGCAAGAAGTCCCGGCAGTGCAGTCTTTCGCAATATTCACGAATTAAAACCGGGCTTTTATCTGTCGCATAACCGCTATGGCACGCAGTTTACAAATTACTGGCGGCTCTCTTCGATGCCGCATCGCGATTCCTATGAAGATACGATCGAAAAGACGCGTTTTCTTCTGACCGATGCCATCCGCCGTCAGCTTGTCTCGGATGTTCCGGTCTGCACGTTCCTTTCCGGTGGCGTGGATTCGAGTGTCGTTTCAGCGGTCTGCGCCGCAGAATTAAGAAAAAAAGGGGTACAGCTGACTACATTTTCTTTTGATTTTAAAGACAATGACAAATATTTTAAGTCCAACAGCTTCCAGCCGTCCCAGGATGCTCCTTTTGTGAAAAAAATGGTGGATTTCCTAAAGAGCAACCATCACTATCTGACCTGTGACAACCGGACGCAGGCGGATCTGCTCTATGAATCGGTCGATGCCCATGACCTCCCATGCATGGCAGATATTGACTCTTCCCTTCTCTATTTTTGCAGGGAGGTCAGCAAGAGCCACAAGGTGGTTTTGACCGGCGAATGTGCGGATGAAGTCTTTGGCGGCTATCCATGGTTCCATCGTGAAGAATTCTTAAAGAGCAATACGTTTCCGTGGACTCCGTCGCTTACCCCAAGACAGTCCCTGTTATCCGGTTCACTTCTTGATGCCTTACAGATGGAAAAATATGTGCAAAAAATCTATGATACTTCGGTATCTGAAATTGCGGTTTTACCGACCGAAGATGAAATCGAATCGAACCGCCGCAGGATCGGTTACTTAAATATCCGTTATTTTATGCAGACTCTTTTAAACCGCATGGACCGCACCAGCATGCATTCCGGTTTAGAAGCCCGTGTTCCATTTGCGGACCGTGCTCTTGTAGAATATATTTTTAATGTTCCGTGGGAAATGAAAGCAAAAGACGGAACCGTGAAAAACGTGCTCCGACAGGCTTCTAAGGGACTGCTGCCGGATGAGATCCTTTTCCGCAAAAAAAGTCCTTATCCGAAGACTTACCACCCTGCCTATGAAGCACTGCTTTGTGAACGCTTAAAGGATGTCCTGTCCTCCGCAAACGAACCGCTCTTACAGCTTGTGGACAAAGAAAAAGTGCTGCTTTTCTTAGATCATCCAAAGGACTACGGTACTCCATGGTACGGTCAGCTTATGGCAGGACCGCAGATGACTGCTTATCTGTTGCAGATCAACTACTGGTTAAAAAAGTATCAGGTTACAATCCTTTTATAAAGCTTCCTATAGAGCAAAAAATCCCCACCATTCTCAAATGGTGGGGGTATTTTCTGTTCTGATTTCTAGTCTTCTTTCTCAGATTTGCTCTTGGACTCTTCCATCTTATCAATAACTGTAGTCAGATTCTTTAATGATTCTTTGATAGACTTATTGATCGTTCCTGAACTTGTTGCTAAGTCTCCAACTTCTTTTGCTACTACACTGAATCCTTTTCCGAATTCTCCGGCTCTTGCAGCTTCAATGGATGCATTCAATCCGAGGATTCTCTGACGACCTTCAATCTTATCCAGTTCACAGGACTTGCCGTTGATCTCACGGATCAGGTCGGATGCCTTATCAATCTCCTGATCAAAGATTAAGATTAAGTCTTCGTCTTTTTTCCGTACATACTGGGAGTTCACAACGATATTGACTACCTCGTCTAACAGTTTTGCTGAAGCACGGATCTCTTCCTCGGTTCTAACGGTAATATCCTGCAATGCTTCGATATACTCATCCGGGTCGATTCCAAGCTCTACAGCAAGATTACGGAAATGCTCTTCATCAGGTGGCTGTGGTAATACCTGTCCTCCGACTAATTTTCCGATAAAATGATCACCAATCTTGATGTCTGCCGTAAAATCTATCAGTCCTGCATGACAGAAATATACTCCCTGACCTTCCTGATCACATTTTACACATCGGCGTAATCCTTCCTTTGTTCCTCTTGTGTATTTCATACAGAAATCTTTCCAGCCAATCGGGTCCATCATATATTCGCCCTTTTCATCAACAGCGATAATTCCAATTCCCGTTGCAGTGGACCAGTCTGTCAAAATCTGAATCAATACATCCATGTCAAAAAAATCTGAGATATTCATGCCCATGCTTCATCCTCCGTTCCATAACTTTCTATTGATTCTATTATACTACGATATCGTAGGAATTTCAAAAATATTTTCTGCTTTTTCTTCTTTATGTCATTATGTCATATTTTTTCCTTCTTTTTTGTCTATTCTATCTATATTTCCAATGTTTTTACGTCAAAAAGGCGAGCGTACCATCGGTTGAAGCTGTCTGCCCTGCAACGCTTCTTTGATTGTGTCCGGTATCAGCTCTACATGTGCAATCATGGACTTGGGTTTTTTTTCATAATTATCCTGTCCAAACGGCACCAAATAGATGTTTTTCATATTGGCTAACATTCCAAGATTCCGAAAATTAATACCCAGTGCATCATTCGTAGAAACTGCAAGAATCAGCGGTCTTTCATTTCTAAGATGTGCCTTGGCTGCCATCAAAACAGGCGTATCGGTAATACCGCCGCATAATTTTGCCATTGTATTTCCGGTACAGGGTGCAATGACCATTGCATCCAGATTTCCGTTCGGTCCGATCGGCTCTGCAGCCTGTATGGAACGTATGCCCATATGCCCTGTCATTTCTTCTATTTGTTCGGTAAATACTTCTGCTTTTCCAAAACGACTGTCTATGGTCTGTACGTTTTCCGAAAAAATCGGGATGATGTCCATACCATCATCAACCATGTCTTGTATGATTTCTTTTATTTTTTCATGGGTACAAAAGGAACCGGTTATTGCAAAACCTATTTTACAGCTTTTTTCCGTCTCCATATGCTCCTCCTATCTGCATTGCTCTGTGATATATTCATGCAAAATTTTTGCCGATGTCTTTGGTGCATATTTTCCCGGAAGCCCCGGACAGAGTTTTGCCCGGATACCGTGGCACTGACAGTAGTCATGATCCACGCCGCCCCCGCCGGATGCGATATCTATGATCGTCATTCCTGCCGGAAGTTCTTTTAACGCAGCTTCCTTCCATATCATTACCGGAATTGTATGGAATAAGAAGCGATACTCTCCTGCCGTGTGTTCTGTCAGGATCTCTTCTATATTTTGAACACTATGGCAGCCGCTGATTTCTGCGATCGCCCTTTTTTCCGGTTCCTGTTCTAATACGGTGACTTCACACCGCATCCCGCAGAGCCGGTCTGCAAGGACTCTTCCGCATCTTCCATATCCTGTTACTAACACTTTTGCACCATACAAGGTCTCCTCCGAAAAACAGATTGCCTCGGCAATTGCTCCTTCTGCCGTTGCAACTGCATTTTTTACTGCGATCGTCTCTTCTTCCATATAATCATAACAGCTTACGCCTTTTTCCATGCAGGCATCCTGAAAAAACTCCGGGAGATTACCGCCAAAAACACGCTGTCCTTTCTGAAGTTGGCATATCATCTGCTTTAAATCTAACTTTGCCGTCACTACCGGAAGCAGTACCAGTTCATATTCGCCAAGTTCCCGGCATTTTTCTTCGCAAAGCGTAACCTGACAACCATCTTCAAGTAACATCTGTGCAAGGTACTGCTGCCTTGCATCCCGGTTTTTGACACATAATACGTTTTTTTCCATATAGAAACGCCTCCCATAGTTTCAGTATATGAAACTATTCAGAAGGCGTTCCTTTTAAAATCTTATCCCGTTTTTCTCCAAACCATCCGGTAATGACTCCAAGTACCGAACCGACCAGCACTGCTGCTATGATGGTTCCGACTCCGACTGAGCCGAGCGTTCCCAATGCCACCAGACAGGATATCAGCGAAATAATAACCATAGAAATATCAAATCCGACTTTTACTTTGTTAAATGCGATATGGGTTGTATCCGACACTGCTTTCATCGCTCCTTCTCCGGCTAACGGCACAATGTCTGCCGGCAGATAAAAAAAGATTCCCACCGCAATCAGTACCGTGCTGCCAAGCATCATCAGCAGCCGCACCGTCATATGCTCCGGCGTTGGCAAAAAGGAAAACAGATAATTTGAAAAGGTGGTAAAGTAACCAAAGATGACTCCGACGACGACCTGCAACAGGTTTTTCATCTGAAAGGCTTTTCTTAAAATGAGTATCTGCATCACGACCAGCACGATATGAAAAAGTATCGTTGCCTTTCCCATTTCAAGCCCTGTGATACAGGTGATGGTATATGGGATAGAGCTGACCGGCGACACGCCCAGATTCGATTTGACCGATAATGAAATTCCCAATGTCATAATAAACAATCCCACGATATAGACAAGGAATCTTATCGCATAGTTTTCTTCTCTGATTTTTTTATGTAGTTCGCTCTTCATTCTTTTGTTCCTCCGATAGAGCCACAAGATTCTGACTTACCCGCTCTAACAAACGTTCCAGTTCTTTGACCTCCGCTTTTGTCAGCCCTTCCACTGCCCGCTTGTCCACGAATGTAAATGTCTCTTCCACCACTTCTGTCATTTGTTCTCCATGTTCTGTCCTTGAAACATACAACGACCTGCGATTTCCGTTTTTTGTTTCCCGTTTTATCAGTTCACGTTTTTCCATTCTTCCTAAAATTCCTGTTACCGATGCTGAATCCAGATTACAGCCTGCCGCAATAACTTTCTGTTCACATGGCTCATGCTCCGCTAAAAATTCCAGGATTTTGGGTTCACCGGGTCTTAAATCTGTTTTATGCTTGATATCTGTGACAATGCTTTTCTGACAGTTCGTATGGCAGATCCGCAGTTTGTAGTGTAGGGAATTTTCCATAGTGGCTCCTTTGTTTTTGTGTTGGTATACTAATTGTTTGTATGCCAACTGTTTGTAGACTTATTATAACATAGGGAATGGGAATGTCAAGATGGGGATTGGACGACTTTATGCATACAAGTTAATAATTCCCGTGTTCCCTAATAATCTGCTTTAATCTGGCATTATTATCAAATATATCTTCCGACAGCTTATTAATTTCTAACAAACTTTTGATACACCACTCCGGATCCTGCGTATGAAACGAATAATAAACATCATTCATTTGTCTGTAATTGAAAAGCTGCATAATGAATTTTGTAGATTGTTCCCTTGTATATGAAATATATCTATACATATACCCTATCCAAAACAGTGCACTTTTAGAGTATTTCACTTTCCCATAATCTGTGTCACCAAATTGTTCTAAAATACTATTGATTCCCTCGCACACATCGAGTGATAAAGACGATGAATTATTGGAATCTAATTTTGATAATAAATCTGAATGTAAAAATCTTCTAATAAATACCGCTGTTGAACAATCCAATTCATTTGATCGTTCAAATAATTTTCCTTGATACTCAGCAAGCATTAATCCGTTATGATCAAATTGTCTCATTTTAATATTTCCTCAATATACAAACCTGTTTTAAATTCTCTTTTTGCCAGTTTTAATTTTGTATCTATTTCATAACTTCGCTCATTTAAGACCTTCCTACAATCTTTACGTTCCGGAACCGATAAATAATACTTTTCGATTGGCACTAAATTCTGCAAAGCTTTTTCCGTTTTAAAAATAAATTGATGTCCCAATTTAGATGCCGACAATGAATGAAGTGCAACATCAGCATTGATTTCACCCTCCGTAAATTGAGCCATAATATAAAACATCTTGTTATCCGCAATCGGTGCTATAACTATATCTGCCTTTTCAATCTCATTCACTATTTCCCTAACCATCGAATTCGAGACATATTCTCCCAATGTTCCTCTATAATAGCAAATAGCAAGCATCCATTCCAAATCACATTCAAATTTCTTTATTTTCAAATCCAAAAGCGAATATCTAAACGAATACACACAAGATTTTTCTTTTTCACATACAAACGACAATGCTTGATTATATGTCTCCCCCAGATAAAATCCTTTTCCAAAGTCACAGTTCTCCCTCGAATCAGAAATTGATATTTCTGACAAACCCTTCTTAGAGCCATGAAATAATACATCTCGGTATTTTTCTTTTATTAATTCTTCCTTAACCGAATTAATCCTATATTTATTATTATATGCGTAAGCATATATTTTTTCGCAGACATCATCTCTGGCTATGCCTTTTTTCACTATTCCTTCCAATGTAGTCCGTGAAACTTTTGCCCTTTCAGCAAACTCTATATTATTTATCTTTTCTGATTCTAATATAAAACCTATGTCCTCTTTGATATTATAATCACATGCAACTTTAATCATTCACATCCACTCCTTTTATAGTTATAGTATACCTCCGAGAACTTGTTTGTTCAAGTTGTGCAAATAAGTTTTGTGAAATAACGGATATTAAGTTCGTTGATTTACACTTGTAGAAACGCGAAAAAAAGGACATTCTCCGGTATTCCTACCGGAAAATGTCCTATACACATCATAATCTTCGTTAACAAATGCTTAACGTTTAGAGAACTGCGGTGCTCTACGAGCTGCTTTGAGACCGTATTTCTTACGCTCTTTCATACGAGGGTCACGAGTTAAGTAACCTGCTGCTTTTAAGGTTGGTCTGTAATCTGCATCTACCTGAAGTAATGCTCTTGCGATACCGTGGCGGATTGCTCCTGCCTGACCTGTGTAACCGCCGCCTTTTACGTTAACTAAAACGTCGAATTTGTCAACTGTCTCTGTAGCAACTAATGGCTGACGAACGATAACCTTTAAAGTCTCTAATCCTAAATACTCGTCAATGTCTCTTTTATTAATTGTAATCTTACCTGTTCCCGGTACTAAATATACTCTGGCAACAGATGATTTTCTTCTTCCTGTTCCGTAATACTTTGTATTAGCCAATGTCCTTTACCTCCTTATCACCGATTAAAATGTTAATGTCTCAGGTTTCTGAGCTGCATGCTTGTGGTCCGGACCAACGTATACAAATAATTTCTTGTACATCTGTCTTCCTAAAGGTCCTTTTGGAAGCATACCTTTGACTGCATATTCTACAACTCTCTCAGGATGTTTGTTTAACATTTCTTTTAAAGTTGTCTCTTTCATACCGCCAACATAATCGGAATGGTGGTAATAAATTTTCTGATCTAATTTCTTACCTGTTACTTTTACCTTTTCAGCGTTTACAACGATCACATAATCACCTGTATCGATGTGTGGTGTGAAAATCGGTTTGTTTTTTCCTCTTAATACGCTTGCAATTTCGGATGCTAAACGTCCTAATGTCTTATCAGTAGCATCTACTACATACCATTTTCTTTCGATTGTAGCAGGGCTTGCCATAAAAGTTTTCATTGGTTGACCTCCTTGAACTTTACCTTTGCGGTATCAATGTCCGAAAATACCACATCCGGTATACACATTTTTATATAGTAAAATGTCCCTCCGGGGCTATGGAGTTACATTTCTTCACTATGTCAGACTTAAATATTATAGTACACACATCCACGCGTGTCAACTCTTTTCTTCTAAATCCTCATACTCAATCCCAATCATGGTCAGTCCGTGTGCCGGAGCAGTCGGTCCCGCCATTTCACGGTCTTTTGCCGCTAAAATTTCCGGTATCTGTTCCGGTTTGTACTCACCGGTTCCAACGCGGATCAGTGTTCCTGCAATAATGCGAACCATATTATATAGAAAACCGTTGCCGGTGATCCTGATCGTAATAATATCCTCTTTTTTGTCTACCGTCAGTGCGTAAATTCTGCGCACCGTTGTTTCCACCTGGGCATGAATCGAACAAAAACTCTTAAAATCATGTTCTCCGACCAGATAACCCGCCGCCACACGCATGGCATGTACATCTAAATGACGGTAATAAAAATAAGTGTCCAGCCTCCGGTTCGGATCGCGGAATTCCCGGTTTAAGATCCGATATTCATAGGTCTTTTTGCTTTTGACATGTCTCGGATGAAAATCCAGTGGTACTTTTTTGGAACACTGTACGACGATATCCTCCGGAAGCCTCTGGTTCAGGGCATACGACATTTTCTCTGCCGGCATTCTTGCAGTAGTATCAAACACTGCCACATTCCCGCAGGAATGTACGCCTGCATCTGTCCTGCTTGCACCACTGACTACAATTTTTTCTCCAAGCAGCTCACTTAATGCACGGTTCAGTTCCCCTTCAATGGTATTGCCATTGGGCTGTATCTGCCACCCGCAGTAATTTGTTCCATCATATGCCACAATGAGCATGACACGTTTTTTCGTATCTTCCATGGTTCTCCCTCTTCTAGAGTGCAAAACGAAGCACCATCATAATGACAAAATATAAAATAACAATCGCATATGCACGATAATCAATATTGGCATACTTCAGTGGTTTCATTTTCGTTCTTCCGGCTCCGCCGCGATAGCAACGGGCTTCCATTGCCATTGCTAAATCATTGGCACGACGAAACGCAGATACAAAAAGCGGCACTAATAACGGAATCATATTTTTTGCACGCTGGATAATGCCTCCATTTTCAAAATCTGCACCTCTTGCCATCTGCGCCCGCATAATCTTGTCCGTTTCCTCCACAAGAATCGGAATAAAACGCAGTGCGATTGACATCATCATGGCAATCTCATGTACCGGGACATGGATCTTATTCATGGGTGCCAATGCTTTTTCTAAACCGTCCGTCAATTCGTTTGGCGTTGTCGTCAGGGTCATGACCGATGTACCAAGGATCAGATAAGTCAGACGGATTGCCATCAGGATCGCGTTGCGCAGTCCCTCGTAAGTAATCGTAAAGATCCAAAAAGATACCAGTTCTTTTCCACTTGTCAAAAAGAGGTTGAACAACGCTGTAATAATCATCAAAATAACAATGGCTTTCAACCCTTTGACCATGTAGCCAATCGGCACTTTAGAAAGCTCAATAAAGCCAAACATAAAAATTGTCGCAACTAAAAATCCCCATACATTTTTAAATGAAAACAGAGAAATAATGAAAATCAGCGTTGCAAACAGCTTGACTCTCGGATCTAATTTGTGAATGACGGAATCCGCCGGATAATATTGTCCAATCGTAATATCTCGTAACATGTTATCGTCCCAACTTTGCTAAAATCTCTTCTTTTGCTTCTGCTACTGTTGTGGCATCCATAGAAACGGGAATGCCTGCCGCTGCCAGTTCATGCATCAGATAAGTAACCTGTGGAGCAGCCAGCCCGACCGCCTCTAATTCCTTATAGTGTGCAAATACGCTCTTCGGAATATCATCAAACATGACACTTCCCTGATTCATCACAATAATGCGGTCTACATATTTTGCCACATCCTCCATGCTGTGTGATACCAGAATGACCGTAATGCCCCGCTCCTTATGCAGTTTCGCTACCTGGTCTAAAATCTCATCTCTGCCCTTCGGGTCAAGTCCCGCTGTCGGTTCATCAAGAATCAAAACCTCAGGCTGCATCGCTAAGACTCCGGCGATTGCCACACGGCGTTTCTGACCACCCGACAGATCAAACGGGGAATGATAATACACCTCTTCCGGCAACCCTACACTTTTTAATGCCGCAAAAGCACGAAGCTCTGCCTCTTCTTTTGTCAATCCCTGATTTTTCGGTCCAAAACAGACATCTTCAAAAATCGTAGTCTCAAACAACTGGTGCTCCGGGTACTGGAAAACCAGTCCTACTTTACTGCGAAGTTCCTTCAGATTGTAACCCTCATCATAAATGTCAGCTCCGTTATAGTAAATTGCACCGGAGGTTGCTTTTGTCAGACCGTTCAGATGCTGAATCAGTGTCGATTTTCCGGAACCGGTATGACCGATAATACCGATAAATTCTCCGTCTTCAATTTTTAGATTAATATTTTTTAAAGCCTGAATCTCATATGCAGTTCCCTGACTGTATACATAATTCACCTTATCTACAATAATTGACATTTCACTCACCTATGTCCTAATTTGCACAATTCCTGCACCAGTTCTGCTCTTGTCAGGATTCCCGCCGGAATCGGCAGACCGGATTTTCTGAGTTCGTCTGCTAACAGCGTAATCTGCGGAACATCCAGTCTGTGACGTTTTAATTCATCCACCTGTGAAAAAATCTCACGCGGAGTTCCCTGCATCACGACCTTGCCCTTATCCATGACAAATACCCGGTCAGCATCCACAACTTCTTCCATATAGTGTGTAATCAAAATCACCGTCACACCTTTTTTTTGGTTGAGCAGATGTGCCGCCTGCAATACTTCTTTTCGCCCATTTGGGTCAAGCATTGCCGTAGGCTCATCAAAAATAATGCACTCCGGCTGCATTGCCATAACTCCGGCAATTGCAACTCGCTGTTTCTGTCCTCCCGACAGCTTGTTCGGAGAATGGCTGCGGAACTTCAACATTCCTACTGCCTTTAAACTCTCCTCAACACGCTCCCATATCTCATCTGTCGGAACACCGATATTTTCCGGTCCGAATCCGACATCCTCTTCTACCACGCTGGCAATGATCTGGTTGTCCGGATTCTGAAATACCATGCCGGCAGACTGACGGATATCCCAGAGATGTTTTTCATCGGAAGTGTCCATTCCATCTACCCACATTTCGCCACCGGAAGGCTCTAAGATCGCATTCATATGCTTTGCCAACGTGGACTTTCCGGAACCGTTATGACCTAAAATCGCCACAAACTGTCCCTTTTCGATTTCGATATCCACGCCATCCAATGCAGTCTGGATAGACTCCACCTGATTGTCCTCATCCCGGTGTATATATTCATGTACTAATTTTTCTGCTTTAATAATCTTCATCCTATGCACCAGATTATGCCTTTCCTGCTGATTTATACATTCTCCCAATGAAGTCTGTGTAAATCTCCTTCTAATTTCATGTGGTCAAACTGATTCTGTCGGAGTGCTTCGTACAACACAATTGCTACGGAATTAGAGAGATTCAAAGAACGTGTCTCTCCGATCATCGGAATACGCACGCACTCCTCCGGATGTTCTACCAGTATCTCCTCCGGGATTCCCGCACTCTCCTTGCCGAACATAATATAGCAGTCCGGTTCGTAAGATGCTTCCGAATAAATCTTCTTGGCCTTCGTCGTTGCCATATATATCTTAGCTCCCGGATTTCTCTGCAAAAAATCCTCATAGTTTACATAACGTTCCACATCCAGCTGCGACCAGTAATCCATACCGGCACGTTTTAACGCCTTTTCACTTAAAGAAAAACCAAGAGGTTCGATCAGATGCAGTTTTGTTCCTGTTGCCACACAGGTTCTTCCGATGTTTCCGGTATTTGCCGGAATCTCCGGCTCATATAATACGATATTGAGCTTAGCCATTCTTCTTTTCCTCTCGCAAATGTGCAATAAAATGCTCCAAACGCTCTAATGCCATCTTCAGATTGTCCAGTGAATACGCATAGGAGATCCGAAGGAATCCCTCGCCACAGGCACCGAATGCCGTTCCCGGAACAACCGCAACCTTCTCTTCCCGTAAGAATCGGTTTGCAAACTCTTCCGATGTCATACCGAACTCCTGAATACTTGGGAAAATGTAAAATGCCCCAAACGGTTCAAAGCACTGTAAGCCCATCTCCTTAAAACGATGCACTAAATAGCGTCTTCTTTCGTTGTATTCTTCACGCATCTTCATCACATCATCGTCACCGTTACGCAGTGCGGAAATGGCTGCATACTGGCTTGTCGTCGGTGCACACATAATGGCAAACTGATGAATTTTTAACATCTGCTCTAAAATCTCTGCCGGAGCACAGGCATAACCTAAACGCCAGCCTGTCATTGCATATGCTTTAGAAAAACCGTTGATCAGTACGGTTCTTTCTTTCATTCCCGGAAGAGAAGCGATCGACACATGTTCTCCACAGTAAGTAAGCTCTGCATAGATCTCATCACTTAAAACAAAGATGTCATGCTCTTTGATAACCTCTGCAATCTCTTCTAAATCTTTTCTCTCCATGACTGCTCCGGTCGGATTATTCGGAAATGGCAGCACTAACAGCTTTGTCTTTGGCGTAATGGCTGCTTCTAACTCCTCCTTTGTCAGACGAAATTCATTCTCCTCTTTCAATTCGATGATGACCGGAGTTCCATTTGCCAAAATGGCACATGGTTCATAGGATACATAACTTGGCTGCGGGATCAGTACTTCATCTCCCGGATCTAACATGGCACGCATGGCAATGTCGATTGCCTCACTTCCTCCTACCGTGACCATGATCTCTTTTTTGTAGTCATAGGTAATATTGCATTTGCGATATATGTATTTTGCAATTTCCTGCTTTAACTCTTTTAAACCTGCATTGGATGTGTAGAAAGTTCTTCCTTTTTCTAAGGAAAAAATGCCCTCATCCCGAATATGCCACGGTGTATCAAAATCCGGCTCACCTACACCGAGTGAAATGGCATCTTCCATTTCATTTACGATGTCAAAAAATTTACGGATACCGGATGGTTCTATTTCAACAATTCTTTTGGATAGTGGATTTCTCATGGTATCATCAAAATCCTTTCATCTTTTTTCGGCTCAGCCATAATGGTTCCGTGGTCTTTGTATTTTTTCAAAATAAAGTTTGTCTTTGTGCTTAATACGGAATCTAATGTAGAGAGTTTATCGGATACGAATTGTGCGATCTCACGCAGTGTCTTTCCTTCTAAAATCACCATAAAGTCAAAACCACCTGAAATCAGATATACAGCATTCACTTCCGGATAATTATAGATTCTCTCTGCAACCTTATCAAATCCCATATCTCTTTGCGGTGTTACACGCACCTCAATCATGGCTGTTACTTTTTCAATTCCTGTCTTTTCCCAGTTAATCAGCGTATGGTAACCGCAGATAATGTGCTCTGCTTCCATTGCCTCTAACTCGTTCACTACATCTACTTCATTTACGCCGAGCATGATTGCCAGTTCTTTTAAATCCACACGGCTGTTTTTTTCAATAAACGTTAAAATCTTTTCACGCATGATGATCCTCCAACCTCTCTATTTACTCAATGCTTTATATAATTCATCCGTTTTCGGCGGCTCTAAAAATCTGCGTTCTTCTTCATTCAAAAGCACACGGTCATTACTGTCGGTTGCTTTTCCAATGACAACTGCCGGAATGCCTGCTTTTTCTAATTCCATGACCAGACCATTTCCATCCTTGGCTGCCATCAGCATAGAACCGCTTGAGATCAGTTCATAAGGATTTATGCCGAAAAACTCACAGATTTCTACTGTTTCCTGCTTTAACGGAATCTTCTTTAGATCAATTTCCAGTCCGACGCCGGATGCCTCTGCAATCTCCCAAAGTGCGCCAAAAATGCCGCCCTCTGTCACATCATGCATAGCAGCAACGCCAGACTTAACGGCGGTCGCGGCCTCCGACAGAACCGATATGTAACGGTCAAGTTCTTTTGCTTTATCGATAAACGGCTGAGAATAACGCTCCCGTAATGCCGCCTCTTTTTCCTTTGCTAAAATGGCAGTTCCTTCAATACCGATCCATTTTGTGACAATGATATCCATCCCCGGTTTTACACCCGCGGTAGAGATGACTCTGCCTTCTTTTGCTTTTCCGACACCTGTCACGGAAATCACAATCTGATTGACCACTTTGGTAACTTCGGTGTGACCGCCCATGACCTGAATGTGATTTTTTTCACAGGCTTCTTCTACCTGTGCCATCACTGTCTTTAAATCTTTTTCTTCGACGTATTCCGGAAGGAGGACAGTTAACATAATTCCTATTGGTTCCGCTCCTGCACTTGCTAAATCATTGACGGTAATCTGTACTGCCAATGCCCCAATGTCTTTCGCTGCTCCGGTAATCGGGTCAGTGGAAATGACAAAGACTTCATCCTCTGCTAATTTCATCGCTGCGCAGTCTTCGCCCACACCTGCCCCTAAAAGCACTTCTTTCCGTGTTGTATGCAGTTGTTTAAAAACGGAACGCTTTAATACGTTTTCCGGAACTTTTCCAACTTTCATCCTGATTTTCCGCCTGTTCTTATTTATAGTTCAAGGCTGTCTCATTGCTGAGGCAGCCTCTTGGATTCTATAGAGCTGTTTTAATCATTTCCCTGATTATTCTCTTCTTCCTTGGTATCCTTCTGATTGTCATCTTTGCTTTCGTCTTTTTTATCGGAATCCTTCTTGTCATCCTTGTTATTTTCTTCCGGCTGGCTTGGCTGCTCCGGCTGTGCCGGTTCTGCAGGCTGTGCTGCTGCCGCTGCCGCTGCTTCTGCTGCCTGCTGTGCCGCTGCCGCATCACGGGCTGCCGTACAGTTTGCTGCCGCTGCTGCCTGAATGGTTGCCTCATCCTGTGTTCCGATCGCTGCCATAACAGCATTGATCGCATCCTGACTGTCAGAAGCAGTACCTACTCTGACGATCTTCGGTGATGCCTGATAATTAGAAGTGTTAAATACTTCCCTGCTCTCTTCTTTTCCATTTACTTTTACAACTTTCCACAGTTTGGCTTTTTTACCGATATGTGCAGACTGCTGTGTGGAAATGGTACCGATCTGTAAGGTTCCGTCAGCAACATATTTTACACCCGGATCTGTTTCACCGGTGGTCTCGCTGACAAATTCAACCTCACGGTTTGCATCTCTTGTCTCTTTTCCATAGACATTAAAGTGGATGATACCGCCGTCGGTATAACCTTCGATATATACCGGATATTTTGTGGAATTCTTAAATTTCAAATCCTTGTATTCACCGGAAATTGCGGCATCCATAGATGGCTCTACATAGCTTACGATCATAGAGTGTGCAAATCTTTCGGTAATCTCAAGTTCTGCACGGATCACTGCATTATATAAAGTTGTAGACACCTGGCAGATTCCTCCACCATAGGTCTCAACGGTTGTTCCATTCTCATAGGAGCCTGCTAACTCATATCCGTTCTCTGCATTAAACGGAACGACTGCATCATGTACGGAAAATTCTTCGCCCGGATAGATGATGCTTCCATTGATCTTGCTTGCTCCGTTACGCACATTTTTTGCACGTCCTGCAGAAGAGGAACTGAAGTTTGTGCTGTAACCGCCAAGTAAATCTTTTACTTCTGCTAATTCTTCTTCGGAACCGCGTGGCTCTACGAGTTTTGCACTCAGTTCAATAGAGGCTGCTTTTCCATCCCACTGATTCTGCATATGTGATGCGATCTGTTCAATGGATTTCTCTGCATTTACTTTAATTCCTTCATGACCCTTTACAAAAGTGAATTTTCCATTTTCACGGGTCAGTCCGTTATCCTGCGCTTCCTGATCCAATTCTTTTGCATGCTCTTTTAATAAAGCTGCGGTCTTGCTTTCGTCAATGGCATAGGAAAGTACAAAGACTTTGTCGCCTTTTTCTAAATCTTTCTTTTCTTTATATCTTGCGATCGGATTTCCGGTTCTTCCGAGGTTTACTGCTTTTTCAGCCAATTCCGGATTTCCCCAGGTAACACCTAAATCCTTTGCTGTTACTTCTATACTGTTCTCACCGGCTTTTAATGTGATCGCCGTATCCTGCAGACCATCAATGTAATCCTCTACTGCGACAGTCGCTTCTTCCTCTGTCATTCCTGCCACGGAAACATCTCCGATATAAACACGGTCTGCGATGACACGATCTTCATCTTCTTCCGCTTTGACACCCATATGGATTCCTGCTGCAGCCACTAATACAAATGCTGCTGCAAACAAAAACCATCTTTTTTTAATATTTCTCATTCTGTTACCCCTTTAATACAGCCACCTCTGATATCATTTTATCCGAAAGTCGGCTTTCTATGCTGGTTTTCTATGTTCTCAAACGTTCGTTTTCTATTGTATCATAAAAATCTGTTTTTTCAAGATGCAGAACGCCTAATTAATTTGACACTCACCCTCGGTTTTAGTATATTATGTCCTAGAATGCTGCAAGTAATAAAGAAAGAAGCATAGATGCCACTAAGATGATCACGATCACACTGGCGATGATCCGGTTTCTTTTAGAATTACGGTAGTTCATATTTTTCACCTCACTTTATGATTATGGAAAGGAGACACACAATGGTCCCTGTTGTTCTAATTACTTTTATATTATTTTTAGCATATTACGCTTATCGGCGTAAACAGATTGACAAAGTCAATACACAAAAAGAATCTGATTTCTGGCAGCGTGAAAACGATGCAAACAGTACACGCAAACAGGATATCACAAATTTAGATTACATCCAAATTCCTGTTGATACTTTTCCTGTCGGTGCTTATCTGGACGAAGGCTATGAGGAAATGGAGCAAGAGCTGCTTGCTCTTTCCGAACAGAAGATCCTGAATTTAACCGGCATCTCAAACACGGATTTAAAACTGCAGTACGGTGTTTCAAACCTGGCTGTTCTTAGCGACTGTGATGAACGCTTTACTACGCTCGTTCGCCTCTTAACAGATTATGCAAAAGGCCTTGCCGAACATGCACACATCGATGATGCTATCCGCATTTTAGAATTTGGTGTCAGCATCAAGAGTGATGTTACGGAGACCTATACGCTCTTAGCCGGACTCTATCAGGAAAAAGGCGAAACCGCCAAAATTTCTGATCTTATCGAAAGTGCCGATTCCTTAAACTCGCTTTCGAAAGACACTATCCGGAAAAAATTAAGAGAGATACTGTCTTAGGACTTCTATTTTAGAATTTCTATTTAGGATTTTTATTTTAACATTGTTAGCTTAGCATCGTTATTTTGGGGCATCCTGCCATATTGGCTGATGATCCGGTCAACCTGGCGGGATGCTTCATTTCTTGTCAGTGTTTCCCATTCCAGATTAAGGTTTATTTTATGATAATCTGCCAATTCTTTCAAGTGCTTTTTTTGTCTGGCTGTTGCCGGAGTCTGCCGCTTGGCTTTATAAATCAGTGGCTTAGGCTCAAAGACATCTGCCTGCACCGCCCCGAATTCCTTCTCTAACCTTTCATAGAGCAGATAGGTCGCTTTTGCATCGTCTAAGGCACGGTGATGGTGTCCGATCTCGATTCCATAGTATCCGCAAAGAGCATCCAGCGTCCTTTTTTCCAACGCCGGCAGACATCTTCTGGCTATCTTTAACGTATCTGCCGCCTTTCGTTCAAAGGACATCTTCCGGTTGATCGCAGCCTGTTTTAAAAAACTATAATCAAAGATCACATTTTGTCCTACTAAAATATCTTCCCCAAGAAATCCAAAAAAGTGATCTAACACCTCATCCTCTTCTTTTGCTCCTGCTAACATCTCCTGATCGATCCCGGTCAGTTCCGTGATCTTTTCCTCTAATAGCTGGTGCTGCCGGATCAGCATGGAGCACTCGCTGACGATTTCTTTTTTTCTGACCCGTACTGCCGCCACTTCCAAAATCTTATGATGTTTTGGATTGAGTCCCGTCATTTCTAAGTCAATGACGCAGTAGTCCTCTAACATCATTTTCCACTTCCCTTACATAAGTCTGACAAAAAACATTCGGTACATTTCGGATTCCGTGCAGTACAGATACTTCTGCCCAGCGTGATGATCTGTATATTGTAGAGGATCCAGTGGTCTTTTGGCAGTACCTTCATCAGATCGTATTCAATCTTGACAGGGTCATCCTCTTTGGTAAAGCCCAGTTTTTTTGAAATCCGTTTGACGTGGGTATCCACAACCACACTCGGTTCATGGTAGATGTTTCCACGGATGACATTTGCGGTCTTTCTGCCGACTCCCGCTAATGCGGTCAGCTCTTCTAATTCCCTTGGCACTTCTCCGTCGTATTTTTCCACTAAGGTTCTGGCACAGGAAATGATGTTTTTTGCCTTATTGTGATAAAATCCGGTCGAATGGATATCCTGCTCTAACTCTTTTAAATCCGCATTAGCAAAGGCTTCTAACGATGGATATTTCTGAAACAGGTCTTTTGTTACGATATTGACTCTCGCATCGGTACACTGCGCACTTAAGATAACGGCGATCAGAAGCTGCCACGGTGTCTCATGGTTCAGATAACAAACATACTCCGTTCCATATGCTTCATCCAGTCTTTTTAAGATTTCAGCGATTCTCTTTGTCATGGCAATTCTCCCTTCTCTATTACCTGTATTCCTGCCTGATTCGTCAGCGGATTTCTGTGTTCATAATCAAACAGTACAAAATACTCGTTGCAGGACTCCGGCAGTTTTTCAATACTCCGCTCCTGCTCGGTCGGAAATCGATAGGTAAACGGCTCTAAATGGCTCTGTTTGCCTTTTTTGCAGACTTTCCGGCTGATCTCTTTATACGGCTCTAAATCTGTGGCAAATGCCGGACGGCTCTTCATGTTCTCGCGATAATATAGATCAAAGGTCAGGGATTGTTCTAACATTCTCATATCCGTCACATACTCTTTTGCAAACTCTAACAGGATCTCGCAGCGGCGTATCCTTGTATGTTTCAGATGAAAATAACCTTGCATTTCATAAAATTCTCCCATCTTTTGGAACATCTCAAACCCACCGTCAAAAAACTGCTCTAAGATTTTCATTGTAACTTCATACTGGTGGCTGTTATAGTACACCTCTAACATTTCTTCCACCTGTTTGATCTTTAAGACTTCATCAAAACTCAGCCAGTTCGTTTTCATAACCTCATAAGGTGGCTTGGATTGATAGATCAGACCATATTCTCTGGCATGTTCAAACATATAAGAACCCTTTAGTACCTTTAAAAATCCAAGCTGGAGCTGCTCCGGCTTTAAATCGTAAATCTCATCAAATGACTTTTGAAAGGTCTGATAATCCTCATACGGCAGTCCTGCAATTAAATCTAAATGCTGATGGATGTTGCCCGGTGCCTGTATCCGTCTCACGACTGCCTTTAGTTTTTCTAAATCCATGGTCCGGTGTATTTCCTGTATTGTGACATCATTCGTGGACTGCACACCGATCTCTAACTGTATGAGCCCCGGACGCATTCCGGCAATATATTCTAATTCTTCCTCCGTCAGCAGATCTGCCGCCACTTCAAAGTGAAAATTCGTCTTTCCCAAATCTTTTTCTTTGATAAATCTCCAGATTTCCATGGCATGTGTATGACTGCAGTTAAAGGTCCGGTCTACGAATTTGACCTGGGGTACTTCCTGTTCGATAAAAAAGCCGAGTTCTTTTTTTACCAGCTCGATATCACGAAACCGCATTTTTTTATCGATCGAAGAAAGACAATAACTACAGGAGAACGGACAGCCTCTGGAGGATTCATAATAAATGATCTTGTTTTTGAACTGTTCCATATCTTCATAACAGAATGGGATCGTGCTCATATCCACCGGCTCTGCCATTCCGGTAAATGCCACCGTTTTGTCCCGTTTCCGGTATGCGATCCCCAGAACCCGCAAAAGTTCTTCTTCCCGCTCACTTTCCTCTGCTTCTATATAACAGCGGCACACCTTTTTAAACGTATGCTCGCCCTCTCCGATAAACACTCCGTCGATTCCCGGATTTTCTGCTAATAACGTCTCTACCTCATAGGAGACTTCCGGCCCGCCAACCCAGATCGGTGTATTCGGACATAATTTTTTTAATTCTTCTATTAATTCCTTTACATACGCAATATTCCAGATATAGCAGGAAAAACAGATGACATCCGCATGCTCTTTGTAAATGCCTTCTAAAATCTCCTCTACTCTGTTGTTGATCGTATATTCTAACAGTCTGATATGCTCCCGATATTCTTTTGCATATGCCCTTAAGCTGTAAACTGCCAGATTGGAATGGATGTATTTTGCGTTGATCGCATTCAGTAATATTTTCATAGTTTCTATCATAGCACAAGGTGCAAACTTTTGCCACTCCCGGCGATGCTTTTCGGAATGCTGTCTGTGGGAAAATACAGGTCCGGGTGACACGCTGCGTTTTCTGTAGTTCTGTTCTCTATTCAGGAATGTAGATTACAGACTGCACCTATCAAATATGGAAGGTTTCTTTTTGTGCAACGGAGATGAAACTCAGGAAATCGTGAAGCCCTTTGGCGAACACGATTTCCGTTTTCAGAGGTTCATCGGAGTGTTCTGCGCAAGGAAACCTGAAATATTTGATAGGTGCAGTCTGTTCATTCACTTACTTAATAAAATTTTACAGAATTAAAGAAGGCGCCCCTCCACCTTTCGGCTTTGGAACACCTTCTTAATTTCTCATTCCCTATTTATCATCTCATCACAATGTAACGGACGATGACATCGATCCCTGCTGCGATCAGAAGTGCTCCGCCTCCGATGTAGGCTTTTGACTTCTGCTCAAATCCCAGCCGGTAGCCCGTATAGAGCCCGATGATGACCATTGCGATCGTGACGCAGATAATCATAATTAATACTGCTTTTATATCTGCCTCTAAGAATGCAAATGCGATTCCTGTCAGGATCGTGAATATCGTTCCTTTTGCGATCGAAAAGAAGGTTTTTTTAATATCCAGACCATCTTCCCGTTTCTCTACGATCCTTTCATTTCTCCATGCTTTGACAAACATCCGAAGACCCATGCCAAACAGGATCAGAATTGCAAGTATCCTTCCTATAAAGGCTTCTCCACTCAGTTGTGTATCATACTGGTTCAGGAGAGTTACCAAAAAGCTGCCGATGAGAAGTGCGATTGTCTGCCACAAGGCGATCACGGTAACTGCCATGGATAAGCGTTTCTTTTCCAGTTTTGCGACTAATGCACCCTGACACTCTACTGCCGCAAAAGTATCCAGCGACATGCCAATGGTAATCAGCACAATTTCTATCCAGCTCATTCCTCCCTCTCCTTTCCGTTTCTGTTAGTCTTCGTCTGTTCCTACGCCCTCAGTACGGATAATGAATTTCACTTCTCCAAGAGTATCCTCAGAAATATCTGAGAATGACTGATAATCTGAACCAGCCTGCATTACTGCTACAACTTTGTTTAACATACCTTTGACATCGCCATTGTAGGTATCTGCTAACTTCTGTATTCCTTCTTCATCGAATTTTACCATTCCCTCATTCAATGTTACGGAACCGTCTGCTAATTTGCCAACACCATCTGTTAATGCCGGTACCTGATCAGCAAGTGCCTGTGTACCATTCTTTAATGCGTCCATTCCTGTTACTAAGCTGTAACCGTTAGACTGTACTGCTTCAATTCCTGCTGCTACTGTTTTCTTTGCTGACTCAGCTCCTGCGATCGCACCCTGTGCTGCTCCACTCTTAGCTCCTGATAATGCTGCTGTCTGAGCTGCCTCGGTTGCTCCTGTTACGGCACCCTGTGCTGCTCCGCTCTTAGCTCCTGTGATCGCTGCCTGCTGTGCTGCTGCTGTTGCTCCGGATACTGCTCCTGCTGCTGCTCCACTCTTAGCTCCTGTGATAGCTGCCTGCTGCGCTGCTGCTGTTGCTCCGGATACTGCTCCTGCTGCTGCTCCCTGTTTTGCTCCTGTTACGGCTGCCTGCTGTGCTGCTAATGTTGCTCCTGCTACCGCACCCTGGGATGCTCCCTGTTTTGCTCCTGCTACCGCACCTTTTTCTGCTCCCTGCTTAGCTCCTGTTACGGCTGCTTTCTGTGCTGCCTGCGTTGCTGCATTCTCACATGCTGCCGCTACATTTGGAGCGGCTCCTTCTCCGATCTGTGCTGCCATAGCATCGATCAACTGATAAGCCTGTGCTGTTGCATCTTCATCACTGATGCTGCCGCCTGCTGCTGCTACATTTGCCTTGATACCTGCTTTTAAGATTGGGAGAAGCTGTGCATTTCCCTTTAATGCTGTAGAAACAGTACTTGTAGTCGTTGCTTTTGCCTGATTTGCAATTGCCTGACGCTGTCCTGCATCAAATTCTGCTTTGACTGCTGCGGCTGCTAATTTCTGGATATTGCCTGCCTCAGCATCTACAAGCTGGTCTGCCTGGCTCTTAATATCTGCTTCCTGTGCTGTTACAAGTGCTTCCGCCTGTTTTGCAATTTCTGCCTGCTGTGCTGCTACGGTATCAGCTGCCTGTTTCTTAATCGCTTCTGCCTGTGCATCTACGGTTGCAGACGCCTGTTTTTCAATGCTTTCTTTCTGAGATGCCACCGTATCGGCTGCCTGTTTCTTAATGGAATCTGCCTGTTTGTCTACGGTATCAGCTGCCTGTTTTTCAATGCTCTTCTTCTGGGATGCTACCGTATCGGCTGCCTGCTTCTTAATGGAATCTGCCTGTGCATCTACGGCATCGGATGCTTTCTTCTCGATATCTTTCTTCTGGGATGCTACCGTATCGGCTGCCTGTTTCTTAATGGAATCTGCCTGTGCATCTACAGTCTCTGATGCCTGTTTAGAAGCGGCTGCTTTTTCTTCCTCGGTCATTGCAGTATTTAAGGTTGCATCTAAGGAAGATACACCATTGCGAAGAGATTCTGTGCTGCTGTTTAAGGTGTTTGCACCATCTGCTAATGCAGGAACTTTACTTCTTAACTGCTCTAAACCTTCACGAAGCTCTTTTGTTCCGTCTGCTAACTGTGAAGAAGAATCAGAAAGTGTATCAATTGCATCATCTAAATCGCTTAAGTCTACGAAATCTTCTACATTGTCGCTGCTTGTAATACCGCTTAACATAACGCTCATGGTCATATCCATGGAGAAATCTTTTACGTCAGCAGTTACTTCTACATATTCCGGGATATCAATATCTTCGGAGAAATCAGAAGAAGTTACTTTTAAGCTGTCCTTTAAGCCCGGCATTGCAACGCCGACCACCATGTTCTTGTCACCGTCAGAAATAACTTTACCATTCTTAACCTCAACGTTTGTAAAGCTGTCGTCTAAGATCATTCCTGTCATAATGGTAAATGGTACATAAACGCTGTACTTCTTACCGTCTACAGTTGTAGTAGTTTTCTGGTTGTTCTTGTAATCAAAACGGATCGTAACTTTTCCGCTCTTGCCTGCGATTTCATCCGGATCCATTTTCTCACCGTCTAAGTAGTAAGAAATGCTCTGTTTTACAGGAAGCTCTTTATCTGTTTTTCCCTGATAATAGATATCTTTTCCTTTTGCTTTCCAGGTGATCTTTCCGTCTTTTTCTTCAAACTTCTCTTTACCTTTGACATTCTTGATGTCTTTTAAGTCTGAAACGTCTTCAATTGTCTCATTTCCATCCGGGTTCTTTAACCAGTCACTGACAATGACATCTTTTGCTTTTCCGGAGTTATCTGCAACAACGTAAACAGTCTCTTCTTTTCCGACTTCTTCGTCTGCTGCTTTGCTGATCTTAGAAGAAAGAACTTCTTTTAAGTCTTCTTCATCATCTTTGTTATCTTTTTTGTCTTTCTTATCGGTAGACTCCTGTGTAGTCTCTGCCTTTGTAGATGTCTTTGCTGCATTAACAGTGTATACACCGGCACTTCCGCCTGCAACGGCGATGGTTAATACGCCGGCTGCAATACGGATCACATATTTATTTTTAAATCTTCTTTTTAATTCAGGTAATTTCATCTTGGTTCCTCCTTAATTTTTTTGCACAAATCCTTTACTTGTCTTGCAGATTATCTTATCAAAAATCATAAACATGGACGGCAGTATGAAGATTACTACGAACATACTGATGATCGCACCTCTTGCCATCAGTGAGCAAAGAGAAGCTATCATGTCTACGTTTGAATATAGACCTACACCAAATGTTGCTGCAAAGAAACTCAACGCACTGACAATAACGGACTGCATAGATGCTCCTAAGGCAGATGTAATTGCCTCCTGCTTTTCTACTCCATTGTATCTTGCTTTACGATACTTCGTTGTCATCAGGATTGCATAGTCTACGGTTGCTCCTAACTGGATCGTTCCAATTACGATTCCTGCAATAAACGGAAGTTTCGTTCCTGTAAACGCCGGAATACCCATGTTAATGAAGATAGCAAACTCAATAACCGCTACTAAGATAATTGGTAAGGATATTGATTTGAATACGCATGCAATAATTAAGAAGATCGCACCGATGGATACTGTACTTACGACGTTGAAGTCATGGTTTGTGATCGTGATCAAGTCTTTTGTACAAGGTGCTTCACCGATCAGCATCGCATTTTTATCATACTTCTTCATGATCTTTTCAATCTTATCACACTGATCATTTACTTCATCCGATGCCACCTTATATTCAGAACTGATCATCAACATCTGATAGTTCTCATCCATAACAACTTCTTTGATGTCTGATGGGATCATCTCTCTTGGTACGGTCGGTCCTACCAGACTGTCTAAACCAAGGGTCGCTTTTACACCATCCACGTCATCAATCTTGCTCATCATCTCGTTCACTTCTTTTGGCTCTAAGGATGAATCACAAAGGATAATGTGTGTAGAGTTCATTGCAAATGTTTCGTCTAACTTGTCATTTGCGACAACACTGTCCAGATTTCCCGGAAGTGTACCCGCTAAATCATAGTATACTTCATAATGAGTATAACCCCAAAGTGCAGGAATTAATACGATAATAAATGTTACGATAAATGCTTTGTAGTGTTTTACTACCCATCCGGAAATAACACCTAAATCCGGGATGATCGCTTTATGTCTTGTCTTGTCGATCGCTTTATCAAATACAAGAATCATAGACGGTAATACGGTTACACAGCAGATAACTCCGAAGATAACACCTTTTGCCATGGTAACACCAAGGTCAAGACCTAAGGTAAAGCTCATGAAGCAGAGTGCGATAAATCCTGCTACGGTTGTGATGGAACTTCCGATAACGGATGTTAAGGTGTTCGAAATTGCATGAGCCATCGCTCTCTTCTTATCATCCGGGAAACGCTCCTGGTTCTCTTCATAAGAATGCCACAGGAAAATGGAATAGTCCATCGTAACACCGAGCTGTAGTACCGCCGCAAGTGCCTGTGTGACATAGGAGATCTCTCCGAAGAACACATTCGAACCTAAGTTGTATATAATTGCCATTCCGATACTTAATAAGAAGAATACCGGGATCAATGCAGAGTCCATAGTCAGTGAAAGTACGATGACTGCAAGGATTACTGCGATGAGTACATAAATCGGTACCTCTTTGTCTGACAGGTTCTTCGTATCTGTAACGACTGCCGACATACCGCTTATGTAACACTGTTTGTCTGCTACGCTTCGCAGCTCTTCGATCGCATTCATTGTTTCATCGGATGACATGGAGCTGTCAAAGAAAATTACCATTAAGGTTGCATCCTTGTCCTCATTGATGAATGCATCCTGTACCTTATCCGGTAACATGGTTTTTGGAATAGATAAATCTGCTAAGGAATCATACCAGAGAATTTTTTTCACATGGTCTACTTTTTCCATGTTCTTTCTCATCTTTGAAATGTCCTGATCTTCCATTCCTTCTACTACGCACATGGAAAATGCTCCTGTGCCAAATTCGTCCAAAAGAATGTCCTGACCCTTCATGGTGTCAATCTCTTTCGGTAAATAAGTTAGGATATCATAGTTTACTCTTGTGTGAAAATATCCTAGTGCTGCTGGGAAGAGCAAAATAATACTCACTATCAAAATCGGAATACGTAATTTTACTACTCCCTTTCCAAAATTAATCATCTTTCCTCATCTCTTTTCTTTAATCTCGAACTTGAGTATAAAAAAAAAGACCGAATAAATAAATATTCAATCTTTTTTTGCTGTCTTTTACGATTATACATTTCGGTGCTTTTGTATTGCGCCCTATACATTTCTATCCATGTGTATATTTTGTTACTACATTTCAGATAATATCTCGTCCAAAGAACGTTTTATAACATATTGATAAATATCTGCCACTTCTTTTGGCGGTATCACCATATTGCTCTTGATCCAGCTGATCGCCACAAAACACATGGACTGGCTGTAATACTCTGCTAAATGATCCGGTGTCAGCCAGGCATGTACCGGTTTCTTTCCGGTTACCTTATTCTCAATAACTCCTAAGATGATCTGCTTGATACAGGACTTTACAATACTCTCAAAGGAATTCTGTCCTTCTAACTTACACGCCTTACTATAGAAGTCCCGCTCTTTTTCAATGCTTGTAAACATCAGCACCAATGCCTCATGCACCATACCATTCTGAAGAAGCGGTCCGATTGGTTCTATGATCTGTGTCATGATGATCCATTCTAACAGTTCATACTTGTCCTGAAAATGATTATAAAATGTCGGACGGATGACTCCCGCTTTATCTGTGATTTCCTTAATTGTAATCTTTTCTATCGGCTGTTTTAAGGTCAGCTCTTTAAAACTCTCCGCCAACAATGTGTCCACGGCGTTCTTTCCCTGATTTGTCATAAATTTCCTCTCAACTGCAACGGAATAATCCTTGTTCTACGACAGCTATAAAATAGCACGAAACCGTAAATATGTCAAATTTTCCGTCCCCTTTTTGGTCTCTTTGTGTCATTCCTCCTCATCAAATTCCACGGTTACAAAATATCCTTTTTCTGTCTCTTTTACATCTATGACTTTTCCCTCTCTGCTCTGTAAACGTTCGTTATATTTATAGTTTGCAGACATTGCATACGCCCGTCCTAAGGTATAGTAATAGGAATTGGGCAGTTTACCCTCTGTGACCGGCAGGATATCTCCGACTTCTAAGAGTCCTGTCCGCTCCATTTTAAATTCCATCTTCCGCATTTTGTTTCCTCGATCCTTCTATTATTATTCCTCTATGCTCAGATTCTTCTATGTTCTGATTCTTCTATACTTTAACCCTTATACCTTCTTTTGGGTCACAAATAATGTTGGCAGTGCCATTTCGCTGTACTGTGTGGAAATGATCTCGCTCTTTGAGATTCTTGAATACACTCCCCTGAATTTTCCACCATAAGTAAATAATCCGGTCAGGTTATACACCGGGAAAAATGTACGCTCGCCCTGTGCTAAATCCACGTTCATGGTCTGATACGGCACACAGAATTCCTGGATCAGATAGGTGCTGTCTGCATCGTTTCTTTCCTTATAAAAGTATTCCTTCCATTCCTCTGCATTGCACTCCACACCTGCATGGATTCCCTGTGAACCGTAAGAATCCTCCGGCTTTAAGATCCACTTGTCTTTTTCGGTTAAGATTTCTTCTATATTTAAACGTTCATCATGGATGCTATAGGTCATCGGTACATGAGCCTTTACAAATGCGTTTTCTTCCTCTGTTAAAAATACCTGCGTCTGTGGCAGATGTAATATCTTGTACAGGATTTTATTATGGGCGATCTGCGTTCTGAAATCTCCGATCAAACATACGGCATTGTCCTTTACTGCTGCAATGAAATCTCCCACTTCTTCATAGTGCTTCATGATATCACTGGTGACAGCACGGCGGTAAATTGCATCCACCTGCATTCCATCCGGTGTATACAATGCTCCGTCCTGATATACCAAATCCCGAATCTCACAAAGCTGTGCGTTGCATCCATGCATCCTAAAATGCTCTGCAAAAATCTGAAATTCCATCTCTGTCGCATTTTCCATAAAATCTACGATCGCTACATTCGGATGTTCTTTGGGATTCTGACTGCTATGGTAAATCTCTAAAAATGTCTCCACCCAGGAATCAAAAAGCTCGAAACTCTTGAACTCATGGGTTTCTGCCATTTGCTGATAGGCTTTTGTCTTTTGGATCGCGATGTTTAACTCCCTGTCCTCGTTCATTGCCGAAGTTCCGTCGGTGTTAAATTCGCAGAATTTGAAATCACCGGTTTCTTCATTATAAAAGATGTCGATCCTTGCGATCGGGATCGGGCTGTCATAGGTCGGTTCTCTTAAGATCAGTTCCTCTAACTTCGGCTCGAATCCAAAAAGCCTCCGATAATCTTCGTCTTTTGCATAGGCATCCATAACTTTATAAAAAATGCCGCACATCGTACTGACCAGATCAGAGAATATCCGCTCCTCCCGTCCGGTAAAAATCTTTGGAACATAGAGTGCTTTGACACATCTGCCATGGTACTGCGCCGTCGAGTTACGGATATATTCGTTTGCCTCTTTTGCCGTCCTCTCATGGGCTTCTATGTCCTGCTTTGTAATCTCAATATATTCATTCGTCAATCTGGTTGTCTCGCTCATTCTGCTGCCTTCTTTTTTCTAATAATTTCTGCATTGGGTCTTTGGAAAACTGCTGTAGGTAGGCAAAGATCTCGCCTGCCTTTCTTCCATATACCATGCCGTCTTCTCCATAGCTTATGACATTTTCCTTCGCCTGTGCAATTTCCTCTTCGGTCGGATTCCCTAAATACCTGCGTATTTTACTGATATTGCCTCCGTAAAAAATATCACGGATCAAAGCCGTATATGCAAAGGCTTCTTCCTTTGGCAGACTGTCTGCCATGCGGATCTCGATATAATTCTTTAACCGCACATCCGGAAATACCATCGACAGCATATGCTCGATCTCTTCCTCTGTCATGAGTCGTCCTCTATAGTACTCCGCTGCCGACCACTCTCCGGTCGGCATGATTATGCCGTGATCTCTTGCAAAGATCAGCGGTACATGATAGACATATTCCGCATAGGTGCAAAAAGAAAATTCCTCGCTCATACTTCCCGGAACAATCCCACACCGCTTCTTATCCACATGATTCCAGATGGTGGTTCTTGGAATATGCTGTTTTACGGGAATTCCGTCTATGACCGCTGTGTTCTCCGTCAACAGCGCCAGCACCGGGGATAACATCTGGGCAAGCTGGAATTTTTTCACAAAATCCTGCTCGTTCAGATAGTCGATCGACACCTGCGTGGAAGCACTTCCGCGCATCATGCGGATTCCCATGGTCTCCGTGTGCTTAAAATATGCATCCATGTATTCATATCGTCTCTTTGGGATCAGTGGCAGCTCTGCGGCTTTTGCATACGGCTGATAGCCACAGGTTTCGAGCCGCATATGGCGTAGTCCTAAATAGGACTCCATTCGTTTTAAGAATCCTTCGTAGATCTGTTCTAATTCCTGTACGGTCTTTCTTGGAAAAATGCTGATCTCTAACTGGGCTGCCGGCTCTAAACTGATCGCATACTCCATCGTCACACAACCTAACAGGGAACGCTGCTCATACTCGCACTGTTCGTTGCCAAATACTGCTTCTAACAATTCCGCTATCTCTTCATATGTTGCATTGGTATTGTCTTCTTTTATAACAAAATGTTCTATTTCAACTCCAATCCTACGGTTATAATCCTCCTTACAGCCTGCACGAAAATAATCTGTAATCTTTCTTATATTCATTCCTGCAAGATCCATCACTCAGCCTCGTCTTTCTATGTTGTTTCCGTTTTGCTTAGTATGCCTAGATATTCCCCCAATGTTTCAAACTCGTCCTCAAAAATACAATGACATAATGTATTTTTACGAATTCCATCTAAACACTCTGCAAAATCCATCCATAAGACCCCGCTTACTTCTTCCTTTTGTAAACACATTCCTTCCGGTTCTATGTTTTTCTCCAATATAAAAATAGCACTGATTTCATGATTATGAAAGGGTTTTCCATAAAATTCCTCTTTTACGTCCCCTTCGTGCATGCCAAGAAACCGTAAGTCCTCTGGGCTTACGGCGATTCCAAGTTCCTCTTCTAATTCCCGGACTGCCGATTCCCTGTAATCGGCTCCTGCCGGCAGATGTCCGGCGGAAGAGATATCGTAACATCCCGGAAATGAATCCTTGTTATCACTCCGCTTTTGCAGCAATACATCATAGCCGCTCTTTTTATTCTTCCGAACCAGCCACACATGGGAGGTTCCATGAATGTCACCGTCCCGATGCACCAGTGAGCGCGCCTTGACCTCCCCGGTCGGATTGCCTGCACTGTCACGGATATCAAAATATTCTTCCATACTCTGCCTTCTTAATCTAGATTCTTGCAACACCTGTTTCTTTTGCTACCTTAGCGACTGCTTCGGCTACGGCTGTTGCTACATTTTTATCTAATGCACTTGGAATGATGTAGTCTGCACTGAGCAGATCATCTGTTACAAAGGATGCGATTGCTTTTGCTGCTGCGATCTTCATCTCATCATTGATCTCACTTGCTCTTACATCTAACGCTCCACGGAAGATTCCAGGGAATGCAAGTACGTTGTTGATCTGGTTCGGGAAGTCACTGCGTCCTGTTCCTACGACTGCTGCTCCTGCTTCTTTTGCAAGGTCCGGCATGATCTCCGGTGTCGGGTTTGCCATTGGGAAGAGGATCGGATTCTCGTTCATGGAACGTACCATATCCTGTGTTACACAGCCCGGTGCAGATACACCGATAAATACGTCTGCTCCTTTTAATACTTCCTCAAGAGTTCCAGCTTCATGATCTTTGTTGGTGATCTTTGCCATTTCCTCTTTTTCTTTATTCAGACCTTCTCTGCCTTCATAGATTGCGCCTTTTCTGTCGCAGAGAATCACATTTTTTAATCCCATTGCGATCAACAGTTTGATGATGGCGATTCCTGCTGCACCTGCTCCGCTCGTTACCACTTTGATTTCTTCCATCTTCTTTCCGGTTAACTTTAAGGCATTTAAGAGTGCCGCTAAAGTTACCACTGCTGTTCCATGCTGGTCATCATGGAAGATCGGAATATCACAGGTTTCTTTTAATTTTTCTTCAATCTCAAAACAACGTGGTGCGGAAATATCCTCTAAGTTGATCCCACCAAAACTTCCGGCGATCAGGCTGACGGTCTTTACGATATCATCCACTTCTTTGGAACGTACACAGATTGGCACTGCATCTACACCTCCAAAGGCTTTAAAAAGTGCACATTTTCCTTCCATAACCGGCATTCCTGCCTCCGGTCCGATGTCACCAAGTCCAAGTACCGCCGTACCGTCTGTTACGACTGCTACTAAGTTAGAACGTCTGGTTAATTCATAGCTCTTATTTACATCTTTCTGGATCTCTAAACACGGCTGTGCTACGCCCGGTGTATAAGCAAGAGATAAGTCGTCTTTATCCTCTAACGGACAACGGCAGACTACTTCAATCTTTCCTTTCCAGTCATAGTGTCTTTTTAATGATTCTGATGCATAATCCATGTTTTTTATCTCCTTTTACTGCATTTAGTTTTCAAAATGATCTTTTTCTATCATAAGACAATCCCGCTTAGATTTCAATTGTCTGAATGACATCTTTTAAGATATTTGCACTGTCGATCAGCAGTCCTTTTTCACTGTCTGAAAGTTCCGGTTCCACGGTCCTGATAATCCCCTGTGAGCCGATCACTGCCGGAATACTCAGACAGACATCTTCGATCCCATACTGTCCATCCATTCTTGTGGATACGGTCAGAACTCCTTTGGTGTCTTTTAAAATACTGCTTGCTAAGTAACATACTAACATGGCGATCGCGTAGTTTGTTGCACCTTTATTTTTAATGACATTTGCTCCGCAAAGTCTGACTTCTTCCTGTATCTCATCCTGTTTGTTGGCAAATGTATTCGCATCATACTCCTCTAACGGCATTCCTGCAATGGATGTTAAGGACCACGGTACAAACGAAGAATCTCCATGCTCGCCGAACACATAACCGTGTACATTGCTCGGACTGACTTTTGCCCGCTCCGCTAAAATACTTCTGAGACGGCTGGAATCTAACAGGGTTCCTGTTCCAATGACACGCTCTTTTGGCAGACCCGTAATCTCCTGTACTGCATATGTAAGGACATCGACCGGATTGCTGACGATGATGTAAATCGCATCCGGTGCATAGGACACTACCTGTGGCATGACGTTTTTGATAATATCTACATTTCCCTGTACCAGTTCGATCCTCGACTGTCCGGGCTTACGCGCTCTTCCGAGTGTTACGATAACAATGTCGGAACCTACTCTTCCTGCCCCCAGAATACTTATTTTTTTATGACTGCTCATAAAAATTCCCCTCCTACATAAATCTTCTGACATGCATGATTTCATGCTATCAGTTGCGTAGGAGGGAGTCAATGAATTCGCCCGCTAATATTTTGTTAAACTCAAGAAATCTTCGGGATTCCGGCGAATCCTTTTGCTAAATCTTCCTCGGTCGGGATGTAGTCGGACATCTCTCCATTGTGGAATTTCTCATATGCGACCATATCAAAATAACCGGTTCCGGTCAATCCAAACAGGATGGTTTTTTCTTCTCCTGTCTCTTTGCACTTGAGTGCCTCATCGATTGCTGCACGGATCGCATGGCTGCTCTCCGGTGCCGGAAGGATTCCTTCGACTCTTGCAAACTGCTCTGCTGCTTCAAAGACGCTGGTCTGCTCAACACTTCTTGCCTCTAAGAGTCCATCCTCGTACATCTGGGAAAGTGCCGGGTTCATGCCGTGATAACGTAAGCCGCCTGCGTGGTTTGCTGATGGAATGAATCCACTTCCAAGGGTATACATTTTTGCAAGTGGGCATACTTTTCCGGTATCGCAGAAGTCATATACATAACGTCCTCTGGTAAGACTTGGGCAGGATGCAGGTTCTACTGCAATAAACTCGTAATCTGCCTCTCCTCTTAATTTTTCTCCCATAAACGGTGCGATAAGACCGCCTAAATTAGAACCGCCGCCGGCACATCCGATGATCATATCCGGCTTGATGCCATATTTGTCCATGGCGATCTTACTCTCTAAACCGATGACGGACTGATGTAATAATACCTGATTTAACACACTGCCGAGTACATAACGGTAGCCTTCTGTTGTGGTCGCGGTCTCCACTGCTTCGGAAATCGCACAGCCAAGGCTTCCTGTCGTTCCCGGAAATTCTTTTAATATCTGTCTTCCGATCTCGGTGGTCTCTGACGGAGATGGTGTCACACTTGCACCATAGGTTCTCATAACCTCACGACGGAACGGTTTCTGCTCATAGGAGACTTTTACCATATAAACTTTACATTCTAAGTCAAAATAAGAACATGCCATGGACAAAGCAGTTCCCCACTGTCCTGCACCGGTTTCGGTAGTAACGCCTTTCAGTCCCTGCTTCTTTGCGTAATATGCCTGTGCAATTGCAGAATTGAGCTTGTGGCTTCCGCTGGTATTGTTTCCTTCAAATTTGTAGTAAATTTTTGCCGGGGTATCAAGTTTTTCTTCTAAACAATAAGCCCGTACTAACGGTGAAGGACGATACATTTTGTAAAAGCTGCGGATCTCTTCCGGGATCTCGATATACGGATCGGTTTCGTTTAATTCCTGTGCCACTAATTCATCGCAAAAAACAGCTCCTAACTCTTCTGCTGTCATCGGCTGCAATGTCTGTGGATTTAAAAGTGGTGCCGGTTTGTTCTTCATATCGGCACGAACGTTATACCATTCCTTTGGCATTTCGCTTTCTTCTAAGTAGATCTTGTAAGGGATTTCTTTTTGCTTCATCTGACACTCCTCATTTCTCTGTGCATATCTTTGTGTTTTCAGTATTTTAACACGTTGTTGTGGTAAATTCAACCAGTTCGGTTACAGATATTTTTTCTTTTTAAAAATCCAAAGGCTCACGATGATGACTAGGATACTTGCACCGATCGCGACCGGATATCCGTAGACCCATTTCAGCTCCGGCATATAGACAAAGTTCATGCCATACCAGCCGGCGATCAGAGTCAGCGGCAAAAATACTGTTGTAACAATGGTCAGCACTTTCATGACATTATTCTGCCGTATCCCGATCTCGGACTGATAGACATCCTGCACCTGCATGGCATATTCCCGAAGCACCTGTGTCTCCTCCTGAAGTCTTGTTGTACGCTCCGCAAAAATCCGAAAGACTCCGGTATGCTTTTTTTCAAAAAATTCTTTTTCATTCTCATACAGGTTTTCGCCCAGATCGGCAAGCTGACTGTAGTAGCGGTACAGTCTTGAAATCTCTTTTTTCAGATGCAGCATCCGGTAGTTGAAATCCTTTAGCTCGTCCTCCACCATGCTCTCTTCCATTTTCGTGATCTCTTTTTCTAATACTGCTAAATAGATCAGGTCTTCATCGATCAGGGATATTAAAAAATCATAAAAAAACTTTTCCAGATTGTAACCGCTGTGTACTTTTCCCGCAATGATTTTCTTGATATGTGCCTGCACCAGACCGTTATCATCAATAAAGATCAGTTTTCCGGGCAGGATATAAAATGCAAAGCCCATGTTCTTTTCATGCTCCCGCTTTACCGGAATATGAAAAGTTCCAAACAGGTAATTTGCATGGCTTTCCAACTTGCAAAAATGGATGTTGTCCTCACGCTGTCCGAGCAGATAAGTTGCACGGATGTCCATTTCTTCTTCCCACTCTTTGTGGGTAAAAACTGCCACACCGGACTGTCCGCTTTCCCAGTTTTCGGCACTGGTCTCTTCCACTCTGTCCTTTTCGATTCTGTAAAACATCGCTCTCCCTCCTCTGCTTTTTATCATATCACAATTTTTGCATTTCTATTTTTAGAAATTTTTTTCTATGGTAAAATAATAACATATACCAGACGTGAAAAAAATTGATTTTTAGCTGGAGGTAATAATGAAGAAAAAGAACATTGCGATCGTAACCGGAGCAAGCAGCGGACTCGGCAAAGAATTTGTAAAACTGTTATCTGCAAAAAAAGGACTGGATGAAATCTGGATCATTTCCAGAAATGAAGAAAAATTAAAAAAGATTCAAAAACGATACGGAGAAAAGATCGTTGTCTATCCGATGGACCTCTCCTCTCTCGAAAACATTAAGACTTTTGGTGAAAATCCGAGCCTTAAAAACTGCAATATCCGATACCTGATCAACAATGCCGGATTTGCAAAATTCTGTTCTTATGATGATATTTCCATTGATGAATCGATCAATATGATCGACCTGAATATCAGCGGTGTCGTTGCCATGGGACTGGTATGCATTCCACATATGAAAAAGGGGAGCCATATCCTAAACATTGCCTCACAGGCTTCGTTCCAGCCTCTGCCATATCAGAATATCTACAGTTCCACCAAGGCATTTGTCAGAAACTATACCAGAGCCCTGAACGTGGAACTCCGGGAAAAAGGTATCACGGCTACGGCAGTCTGCCCCGGCTGGATGAAAACCGGATTGTATGACAGAGGGATCATTGATGCAAAGAAAGCAACCACCAACTTTACGAACATGGTCACTCCCGATGTCGTCGCCAAAAAAGCTCTCACGGATGCAGAGCACGGAAAAGATATGTCGGTCTACAGCACCTATGTCAAAACCTGCCATGCCATCGCCAAACTCCTGCCACAGAAAACGATGATGAAACTCTGGCTGATCCAGCAGCGGCTTTTATAGCGCCTTCTATAACTAATTAGGGTGTCAAAGTCTGTTTCAAGTTTTTTGATTGGCGGATTGCACAAAGCTGAGTCTATTTTGTTCCGTTGTACGAAAATAAGAAAATCTAAGTCTG